>ERZ773359.510-NODE-510-length-55537-cov-8.571068_pt1 | contig 55537 bp, 57 predicted proteins | sample MGYA00374955_ERZ773359 | MGnify/ENA primary metagenome ERZ773359 (study PRJEB29098, sample SAMN04486028) | biogas fermenter metagenome | study: EMG produced TPA metagenomics assembly of the Biogas fermentation microbial communities from Germany - Plant 4 DNA1... | reverse complement strand
CACCAACTATAAGGTAATAGGCGGCCTGAAGCGGAATGCCGTGGTCGAGATATTAGGCACCAGCGGCAAGTGGTACAAAATCAAGAGCGGCAGCCTTACCGGCTATGTACACAGCGACTATGTCAGTGTAGGCAGTCAGCCGCCTGCTCAGGAGAACCCGAGTCCGTCAAAAACCGGAACAGTAACAGCATCCAGCCTGAATGTACGTTCCGGAGCCGGCACCAACTATAAGGTAATAGGCGGCCTGAAGCGGAATGCCGTGGTCGAGATATTAAGCACCAGCGGCAAGTGGTACAAAATCAAGAGCGGCAGTCTTACCGGCTATGTACACAGCGATTATATAAAACTTAATTAAAACCAAAAGCAATCAAGCTAAATGACCGGAAACGCAAAGAATTGCGTGCCGGTCTTTTTTCATGCCTTGCAATCGTTCTTGAATAATGTGTTAGTTTTAAGTAAAATCAGGTTACTTATAAATTTATACAGATAAAGCGCCGGAGGTGTTTTCTTGCAAAATCAGTTTATTTTTATTCCTGTCTTTCTGGAAGGAGTGGCTTCTTTTTTGTCGCCCTGCGTACTGCCGCTTATACCTGCATATATGACATACATAACAGGGAAAACCGTGGAGTCCATGTCCCGGGACAGAGAGTCGCAAAAAACCTTGATTATGAACTCTTTGGCTTTTATTCTCGGCTTTACCGTAATCTTTGTTTTATTGGGTGCCGGAGCTTCCACTTTAGGCTCTTTCCTTATACGGCATCAGCATCTTTTGCGCCGGATCAGCGGGCTGCTTATTATGATATTTGGACTGTTTCATACAGGCATCCTTCCAATAGCTTTTTTAAATTATGAAAAGCGGTTGCTCATCCGGCCTGAAAAACAAGGACTCTTTACATCATTTCTGGTCGGCATGGGTTTCAGCATTGGCTGGACGCCTTGTATTGGTCCGATTCTGACTTCTGTTCTGCTCCTTGCAGCCAATACAGAAACCCTGGTTAGGGGAATGCTGCTTTTGGCTGTTTATGCCCTTGGGTTAGGTCTGCCGTTTTTGCTGCTGGCTGTGGGAATCCGATATTTTTGGAAGTATTTAAAAGTAATCAGCCGGCATATGAAGATAATAAAAATAGTATCCGGAATTATTCTTATCATTATAGGAATAATGATTTACTATAATTTATTTGCACTGCTGGCCTTTTATTAAGCTGGGCCAGATTTTATATCTTTCTGATTTTTATTTTTACCGATATATTATTAATGACTGAAAGAGAGTGAGCTATGTTTAACTATTCAATGAGATGCATGCTGAAGAAAAAGAAAGGAATCATTTTACTGATTCTCATAATTGCAATTTTAACATCTGCCTGTGCACAGAAGGCAGAAGAACCGGAAGAGTCGAACAGCGACAGGGAATCGGCCCTGGCGGGTTATTATTATATTAACCTTGGCGTTCCCATTGAAGATTTTGAATTAAAGGACCTGGACGGAAATACTGTAAAGCTTTCGGACCAGAAAGGGAAAATTGTTTTTCTTAATTTCTGGGCTACCTGGTGTCCTCCCTGCCGGGATGAAATGCCTTATATGCAGGAATTTCACGAAAAGTATAAGGATGAGGATGTTGTAATCCTGGCGGTCAATCCCAATCAAGTGGAAAACAGGGGAATGGATAATGCGGAAAAGGCTGAAGAGAGTGTCAGAAAGTTTATCTCGGAATACGGGTATACTTTTCCTATTCTATTGGATGCGGATGATTCTGTCTGGGCGGTTTATCAGCAGAGGGGAGTGCCCACAAATTATATAATTGATAAGGAAGGCATTGTCAGGTATCTTAAACTTGGTGCCTTCTCCGGCCTGAAGGAAATGGAGGATTTCGCTGAAACCCTGGGCTTATCGGTGAAATGAAAGGAATAAATATAAGTAATTCAATTGGAAATATGGTGACAATTTATTATGGAAAAAATATTGAGGGAATTTGAGAGAATAGATGACCTTCAATGGAAGGGTCTTCGTATAATTCAAAACTCCAATATGTTTTGTTTTGGGACAGATGCCGTACTGCTGTCCCATTTTGCCGGAATCCGAAAGGGAGACAAGGTGGTGGATTTGGGTACGGGAACCGGTATCATTCCCGTTTTACTGGCCGGCAGAATGGAAGATGCCTGTATTTACGGGCTGGAAATTCAGCCTGATATGGTGGAGATGGCAAACCGAAGCATTTTGTTGAATCAGCTTCAGTCCAGAGTAAAAATTATTGAAGGAGACATCAGGCAGGCGGCAGAGATTTTGGGGAGGGGTCAATATACCCTGGTGGTGTCCAACCCTCCTTACAAAAAATTAGGCACCGGCCTTGTTAATCCTCAGGATGTAAAAAATATAGCAAGACATGAAATAATGTGTACACTGGATGATGTATTATTGTCAGCCTCCCTGCTGCTGAAAGCGGGAGGACGCTTTGCCATGGTTCACAGACCGGATCGCATGATTGATATAATAGAAGGAATGCGGAAAGTCTGCCTGGAGCCAAAACGCATACGTATGGTTCATTCTCATGTGAATAAGCCTCCCATTCTGGTTCTGGTGGAAGGAGTGCTTCACGGCAGGCCTTTTTTAAACTGGATGCCGCCTCTTATTATGTATGATGAGAATCAGGAATACACCCCTGAGCTAAAGGTAATTTACCATATGGAATGAGTAATCTTTTATTGATTATTTCCGACAATAAATGTCGAAAGGAGAAACAAGAAAATGAGTGAAAAAAAGCAGGGCTGTCTTTATCTCTGCGGAACTCCTATAGGAAATCTGGAAGACATAACCCTGCGTGCTCTGCGAATATTGAAGGAAGCAGATTATATTGCCGCTGAAGATACCCGCCATACCATTAAGCTGCTTAATCACTATGAAATTTCCAAACCTCTGTTAAGCTATCATGAGCATAACCGCAGGGAAAAGGGGCCGGAGCTCATTTCCCTGGTTCAAAAGGGCTTTAAGGTAGCTTTGGTTTCCGATGCCGGAATGCCCGGAATCTCCGATCCTGGAGCAGATTTGGTTGCTCTGGCACTTGAGGCCCAAATACCTGTTACCGTTATACCCGGTCCTTCAGCATCCTTATCCGGTCTGGTATTATCCGGCTTTTCGACAAAGCGTTTTGCGTTCGAAGGCTTCCTGCCTCTGGCAAAGAAGGATAGGAAGAGCCTGATTATGAGCCTGAAGTCGGAAGAGCGAACTATTGTGCTTTATGAGGCGCCTCACCGGCTTTTGTCTCTGCTTCAGGATTTGTATGAAATTCTAGGAGACCGAAGGATTGCCATTGCCAGGGAGCTTACTAAAATTTATGAGGAAGTCCTGCATTTTACACTGGAAGAAGCAGTCCGGCATTATAAGGAAAACACTCCTCGGGGAGAATTTGTGGTCATTCTGGAAGGACTTAAGGAGAATCCGCTTAAAAGGGATTTCAGCGGCATATCCATAGAGGAGCATTTGAAAGAATATTTGCTGTCAGGAATGAGTAAGAAAGAAGCGGTTAAACAGGTGGCAAAGGACAGAAATTTGTCGAAATCTCAGGTATACCCCTTCAGCGTAGGCCTGGATATTGATAATAATTGATTTATTTGTTATAGAGAAGCATGGAACAGATACTACAAAAAAGCAGCCTCCGGCTGCTTTTATTATGCTTATTTATGCTTATTATTCAGATGTCAGTTCATCAAGACACGCTTTGCAGATGTTCTTGCCCTTATATTGTCTGATATCTCGTGCATCATCACAGAAAATGCAAGCTGGAGCATATTTCTTCAGAATTATGTGTTCTCCCTCTACATAGATCTCCAAGGCGTCTTTTTCTTCAATGTCAAGAGTTCTGCGCAATTCAATAGGAATGACTACTCTGCCCAATTCGTCGACCTTCCTGACTATGCCTGTAGATTTCATGTTACCCCTCCTTATATTGTCAAAATTCGACATGTTCTTACAATATTATTTTACCAATACTAGAAATATAAGTCAAGTATGTCGAAAGAATTTTTTGGAAAAAATATATATTTATATTTAATAATCTACTTTTTGGTCTATTGGACAAAGCCGGCCACATATTCATATATTAAAAAGCTTGGGACAAGATTGGATGGGATAAAATGATTAATATCATTTGGCTTGTTTTATTGGCCGGCGGCTTTATTGTCGCATTTTTTACCGGACAGACAGAGCAGACAACTCAGGCCGCTTTTGACAGTGCAAAATATGCTGTGGAACTGGGCCTGAATCTGACGGGAATATACTGCCTTTGGCTGGGGTTAATGCGGGTTGCTGAAAAGGCAGGCCTGATCCGGGTATTTTCTAGAAAAATAGCTCCCCTTCTCAGATTGCTCTTTCCCGATTTACCTTCCGGCAGTCCGGCTGTTGGTGCCATGTCCATGAATATTATTGCCAATATTCTGGGACTGGGCAACGCTGCCACTCCTTTGGGATTAAAGGCCATGGGCGAGTTGCAGAAGCTGAATCCCGACAAGAGGTCACCCTCTGACGCCATGTGCTTGTTTCTTGTTATTAATACCGCCTCCCTGCAGATAATCCCTACAACTGTCATTGCTTTGAGAAGTGCCGCAGGTTCTGCCGATCCGTCTGAAATTGTGAGCAGCACTCTGGCAGCTACCCTTTGCTCCCTTTTAAGCGGTGTTACGGCGGCGTTAATCTTGAAACGATTCTACAGACGGAGAGAGGGAAGGATATGATTGGTATAGTGCAGGCTGTATCCCGGTTTGCTATCCCGGTGTTTATTATATTTATTTCAGCCATTGGTTTTTACAGGAAGGTGCCGGTATATGAAGCCTTTATTGAAGGGGCAAAGGAAGGCCTGACTACGGTTGTACGCATTCTGCCCTATTTGACAGCCATGCTGACGGCCATTGGAGTATTCCGCAGTTCCGGTGCCATGGAGCTGCTGATTCAGCTTGTATCGCCTCTTACCGAACTGGCAGGCATCCCTGCTGAATTGCTGCCGCTGGCTTTTATGCGTCCCCTTTCCGGGTCAGCCTCCATAGGAATATTAGCTGAAATGCTCAGGACTTACGGAGCCGACTCTTTTATTGGGCGGACAGCCTCAACCATGATGGGCTCCACTGAAACTACTCTGTATACTGCCGGAATATATTTAGGTTCTGTTGGAATCAAGGATACAAGGTATATACTGGCAGCCGGCCTGTTCGCGGATTTTATGGGATTTGCGGCATCTGTCGTCGTTTGCTCAATTCTATTCGGCAGCTGAGACAATGCTTGACATAAATTCAATAAACTTAACCAGAAAAAGTCTGAATACTCGACTGAATATATGTTCTATGCTATAATTTAATAAACGTGCGGATGGAGGTTAGCGAATGAAGCTGAATGTATATGCTGTCCCCGACAGCGTTTCGGACAAGGACTTGAAAGATAAAATCGTAGTAATAATTGATGTGCTGCGTGCTACCAGTACCATCCTTGCAGCCTTGGCAAACGGCTGCAAAGAAGTAATACCGGCAGTAGAAATCGAAGAAGTAATCAATATGTCCAAGAATTATGAAAAGGATTCCTTCCTGTTATGCGGCGAGCGAAATATTGATGCCATTGACGGCTTTCATCTTTCCAATTCCCCTTTGGAATATACTGCCGATGTAGTAGCAGGCAAAACCCTGCTGATGACAACTACAAACGGCACACGTGCCATCAGAAAAGCTGCTGATGCTGACGAGGTGCTTTTGTGCAGTATGACAAATGTGGAGGCAGTTGCAGAATACATACATAACCGGCAAAAAGACACAGTCTTTATATGTGCGGGAACTGACGGCCAATTCTCCACTGATGATGTGGTAACAGCCGGAGTTGTTATCAGCAGGCTGGCAGAAATGGTAGATGAGCTTGAACTAAGTGATCTGGCATTTGTTGCAAGAAAAATCTATGAAAGCTCTGCTGGTGATCTGCACGGACTGCTGAAGAACACCTTGCATTATAAGAGGCTGATAGAATTCGGGCTTGAGAAGGATATCGAATATTGCCTTACCCTGAATGCTGCGCCGGTTGTGGCAGTATATAAAGACGGAGTTGTGAGAACCATAGATAATATACTCAGCTAAGCAAGATTATTTAAGGACAGCTTAGCGTAATGTCTGGGAAAATTTAATTTGTTTAAAGTTTAGGAAGGAATGCCGGGCGAAGGGTTTGGATGAAGTTTGACAAAAGCAATTATTTTTGATTATAATATTATCTACTAATAATTACATATTTGAAACACAGTGAAGGGAAGAGTAAGAACTTTAATCTGCCATCAGAGAGCCGGGGAAGGTGAGAGCCGGCGGCGGGGAAAGTTGCTGAAGATGGTCCCGGAGTGAAGCAGTTGAAAGCGATTTGTTGCAAGTAGGCTGCTGCGGAAGATTCCGTTATCAAATCAGGTGATGATTAGTCACTGCAATGAGGCTTTGGTTTCATTATCCAAAGCGAATTAGGGTGGTACCGCGAGCCCCTCGCCCCTATAAGGAGTGAGGGGCTTACTTTATGATGAGGAAGGATGAGTGAAAATGTCTGAAAGATCAACATTTTATATTACGACCCCCATCTATTATCCCAGCGATAAGCTGCATATAGGTCATTCATATACAACAGTGGCAGCAGATGCCATGGCTCGTTTTAAAAGAATGACGGGCTATGATGTAATGTTCCTGACAGGAACCGATGAACATGGGCAGAAAATTGAGAATATAGCAAAAAAACACGGCATCAGCCCCAAGGAATATGTTGACGGGATAGTTGAAGGCATAAAAAAACTATGGAAACTGATGGATATAAGCTATGATGATTTTATCCGCACTACAGAAGAGAGACACCAGGCAGTGGTACAGAAGATTTTCAAGAAGCTGTACGATCAGGGCGATATATACAAGGGCGAGTATCAAGGCTGGTACTGCACCCCTTGTGAGTCCTTTTGGACTGAGCATCAGCTGGCAGAAGGCAATTGTCCGGATTGCGGGAGGCCGGTGCAGCTGGTTAAGGAGGAAGCTTATTTCTTCCGGCTTTCAAAATATCAGGATCGTCTGATAGAACATATTGAAACCCATCCTGAGTTCATTCAGCCCCAGTCACGGCAGAATGAGATGCTCAATAACTTCCTCCGTCCCGGCCTGGAAGATCTGTGTGTATCCAGAACTTCTTTTAAATGGGGAATACCTGTTTCATTCGATGATAAGCATGTAATCTATGTTTGGATAGACGCTCTTTCCAATTATATTACAGCACTCGGCTATATGACTGAGAATACGGAAAAATACCATCGTTACTGGCCTTGTGATGTTCATCTGGTGGGCAAGGAGATTGTACGCTTTCATACTATTATATGGCCTGCCATGCTTATGGCTTTGGGCGAACCTCTTCCCAGGCAGATCTTTGGGCATGGATGGCTGATACTGGAAGGCGGAAAGATGTCCAAGTCCAAGGGGAATGTGGTTGATCCGGTAATGCTGGTAGAGCGCTACGGACTGGATGCACTGAGATATTTCCTCTTAAGGGAAGTTCCTTTTGGTTCAGACGGAGTCTTTTCCAATGAAGCCCTCATAAACCGGATCAACGCAGACCTTGCCAATGATTTGGGCAATCTGCTAAGCCGCACCGTAGCCATGATAGAAAAATACTTTGATGGAGCAATACCATCCTGCGGTGAAACAAATGAACTGGATCAGGAACTCAAAAACCTGGCTCTGGAAACCCCGGGCAAGGTAGAAAAGCTGATGGATGATTTACAGTTCAGCAATGCCCTGGCTGAAATCTGGAAACTCATATCCCGAAGCAATAAATATATCGATGAAACCACTCCCTGGATACTGGCCAAATCAGAGGAAGATCGTCCCAGACTGGGCACGGTATTGTATCATCTGGCAGAAATTCTTCGATTTGTTTCCGTGCTTATCACTCCCTTTATGCCTCATACTCCCGGTAAAATACGTTCTCAGCTGGGTATGACAGGTCAGGAAGGCACCACCTGGGACAGCCTGAAAGAATTCGGTCTGCTTAAAAGCGGTATAAAGGTTTCCAAAGGTGAAGCCATATTCCCAAGGCTGGATCCTGCCAAAGAATTGGATGCTTTGGAGGCCTTAAAGGCTGAGGATTCCGCAGAGGAAACAAAAGACACCTCTGATAACAAAGATAGTGACAGCCCGGATGAAATCCTGCCTGAAATCACCATAGAAGACTTTTCAAAAATTGACTTGAGGGTGGCTAAGGTAGTTGCAGCTGAAAAGGTAAAGAAAACGGATAAACTTTTAAAATTAACCCTTGATGTAGGCGGGAAAACCCGTCAGGTGGTATCAGGCATTGCAGAGAGCTATACGCCTGAGGATATGGTAGGCCGCAGCGTGATAATTGTTGCTAACCTTAAGCCGGTTAAGCTGAGAGGAATCCTGTCTGAAGGCATGATTCTGGCAGCTTCAGACAATAAAGGGAAGCTTGTGCTTGCCGGTGTTTCTGAAGAAATTGACTCAGGTTCCAGGGTTCGATAGGAGGAAATAATGTTTTTTGATACTCATGCACATTTGGATGATGAACGCTTTGACTCTGACCGGCAGGCTTTAATTGAAGGCCTGCCGGAAAGAGGAATTTCCTATGTGGTAAACGTAGGAGCTGATATGGATTCTTCCCGCAGATCCGTTGAATTGGCGGAGCAGTATCCTTTTATTTATGCTGCAGTAGGAGTGCACCCGCATACAGCGGAAGAAATTGAGGATTCTGATCTGGATGTTCTTCTTGAAATGGCCCAGCATCCTAAAGTGGTAGCAATTGGAGAAATAGGTCTGGATTATTATTATGATAATTCCCCGAGAGATATCCAAAGAAAACGCTTTATAGACCAGCTGGAGCTTTCCATAAAAGCTGCTCTTCCCGTAGTGATTCACAGCAGGGATGCCTATAAGGATACAATGGATATCCTTACAGAGTATAAATCAAGGCTTAAGGGCTGCGTGCTGCACTGCTATTCGGGCAGCTGGGAAATGGCTGAGACATATCTGAAAATGGGCTTCTTTATTTCACTGGGCGGGCCGGTTACATTCAAAAATGCTGCCAGACCGGTGCAGGTAGCGCAAAATATTGATTTAAGCCGCCTGCTCCTTGAAACCGATTGTCCTTATCTGGCACCCCATCCTTTCAGAGGACAGCGCAATGATCCCGGCCTTATAAGCCTGACTGCAGAAAAAATTGCCCGGCTTCGGGGAATGGAAACAGAAAAACTGGCAGAAATTACACTGAAAAATGCCTGTAAATTTTTCAAGGTATAAAACTTCTTCTTATGAGATATACTATTTTAGCGGTAGCATATTTTAAACTTTATTAAATATGTTTGACAAAATATTAAAATTATATTACAATTACGCTGTCCTAAACTGGTTTCTCAAAAGAAGAAGGAGGATAAAAATGAACTCTCACAATAGGGGCTTTTGGATTGTATGTATTGCATTCCTGACAGCCCTTGGCATTGCCGGTACGGCAACAGCCAAACTAATCGAATTTGTGCAGAACCCGATAAAACATGTGGTTCTGGACGATGACGGATACTGTGTTGAGATTTCCACATATGACAGCAGTGTAGGAGAATTATTGAACAGATATGGAATAGTCCTGGAGCCGGGTGATGAAATCAGTCCGGCGCTGGATGCACCATTGGAAAAAAATACAGAAGTAAAAATTACCCGCGCTATGACCGTGACAGTCGAGGCCGACGGCCGAAAGAAAGAATTGCGTGTAACAAGCGGGACTGTAGAGGATATCTTAAAGGAAGCAGAAGTAAAATTGCGGGAATATGATTTGGTCAATTTGCCTCTTAATCGTCAGGTGATGCCGTTTGACAACATACAAGTCACCCGCAGAATGCCTGTAACGGTGGAAGCAGACGGCGATACAAAAGAACTGTATATTACAGGCGGCACCGTTGAGGATGTTCTTGGCAAAGCCGAAATTCAGTTGAGGGAGAAGGATTTGGTCAACTATCCGCTGGACCGGCAGGCACAACCCTACGACAAAATAGTAGTTACCCGCATAGATGAGGAAATAGTTATTGAAAATGAGAATATTCCCTATAAAGTAGTTACCAAAAAGAATAAGAAAATGGACGAGGGTGTTACCAGAGTAGTACAGGAGGGCGAAGAAGGCCGGCGGGAAAAGAAGATATTGATTACTTACAAAGACGGTGTGGAAGTCGGCCGAGAACTGGTATACGACAAGGTAATCAAAAAACCGGTTAACCGGGTGGTGGAAAAAGGTACTGCGAAGCATGTTACTACTGCCAGAGGCGATAAACTGCGTTATAAGAAAGCCCGAAAAATGACTGCTACGGCTTATTCTGCAGAATACAGGTCCACCGGGAAAAATCCGGGTGAAAAGTATTACGGCGTAACTGCCAGCGGGAAAAAGGTAAAGTCCTATCATACCATAGCAGCACCTCCGGATATTCCCTTTGGAACCAAGGTGTACATTCCTGAACTGGTACAGTTCTGGAAGAAGCGCGGAGTAACCATTGACGGAATATTCACGGTAGAGGACAGAGGCGGTGCCATTAAAGGAAATGCCATTGATATTTATATGGAAAACGGAAACATTACACGATCCTGGGGAAGGAGAACAGTTACAGTCTATTTTCTGGATTGAAATCCGGCCCCGGAAATGATTATAAGAAATAAATAAAATAAAAAGAGATACCAGAGGAAAAAGCAAGCAACAGGCAGATAAAAATCTGCCTTTTTATTTTATATAGTATTTAATATAATTAAATAAAGAAGACTTTTGGCTTAAAGGAGAATGTAATGTCCCAATTAACGTCACCGAAATATCTTAAGGATTTATTGGCCCGCCATGGTTTTCAGTTTACAAAAAGCCTGGGCCAGAACTTCCTTATTGATCAGAATATCCTGAATAAAATAGTTGAAGCAGCCGGCATTCAGGCTGAGGATAAGGTGCTGGAAGTAGGGCCCGGCGTGGGTACTTTAACCCAGGCGCTGGCAAAACGGGCAGCCCGGGTGGTTTCCGTGGAGCTGGACAAGGCATTGCTTCCTATTTTGCAGGAAACCCTGAGAAGCTTCAGCAATGTGAAAATAATCCATGGTGATATTCTTAAACTGAATATACATGATCTGATTCGGGATGAATTTCAGGACAAACCCGTCAAAGTGGTGGCAAATCTGCCTTATTACATTACGACCCCCATAATTATGAGGTTTCTTGAGGAAGATCATCCGTATAAAAGCATAACTGTTATGGTACAAAGGGAAGTGGCCGACAGAATTGCTGCCCGGCCTGGAAGCAAGGAATATGGTGCGCTCAGCGTTGCAGTACAGTTTTATACCCAGCCCCGCATCATAGGGAAGGTGCCGTCGGGTGTTTTTATGCCTCCGCCCAAGGTAGATTCCATGATAATAACGCTTAAGAAGCGCAGCAGACCGGCTGCTGAAGTAAAAGATCCGAATCAGTTTTTCAGGGTGGTAAAGACAGTATTCTCACAGCGGAGAAAAACTTTACTGAATACCCTGGCTTCTGCTGAGTGGAGCAATATGGATAAACCGGCATGGAAGGAGACACTTCTGCAATTAAACATTGATCCCCAAAGAAGAGGTGAAACCCTGACTTTAGAAGAACTGGCAGCTATAGCAAATTGTTTCAGGTAAATACCACCGCCTGAATTCAGGCGGTTTTTTGTACCCTGTTTTTACGGTAAACAGGGTAATTTTCCATTATCCCCTCATATATTAATAGGGATGAGTCTTTATGACATTAAAAAATAAAGGGGAGGATATGGTTGTTTGGCAGTCGTCAGTTTTCCAGATCCTTTATCATATTAAAGGTACAGGATCCTGGATATGGTTTGTATGAGGGAAGAGAACCGGCCGGATACGGCAAGCTGGAAATTATGAACAATCATGGCAGTCTGCTCATTTACGTACAGGACTTAAAACCTGCCAGGCAGGGTCAATCCATATATGATGTGGTTCTGGTTTCCAATAATGATGATATTTATCCGGTTAAATTAACCAGTATACAAATACCGGATAAGGGCAAGGGAGAATATGAAATTACTTTTGATCCTCGTAATGTCCGGGAAAGCGGCAATGAAATAGGGCAGTATCATGGCCTGGCAATTGTAGACAGGGATCTGAAAGGAGAAAGAAATCTTCGTTTTCCTCTGGTAGGCTGCTCTGACAAGCGGGTTAAACTGGACTGGAGGGAAGGGGTTACCAAACAGCTAATTCAGATGTATGGAGATGCTGTTCAAAATGAACCTGCAGAATCTGAACAGACGCAAAAGGAAGATGCTTCAGGCATTATTGAAGATGTTCAGGATGCACAGAAGGAATCGGAACCGGACATGAGCGAAGAGGCTGAGCTGGCAGAAGAATCAGCAGATGATGGGCCGGCGGAGGAAGAATTATTATTTGAAGAACCGGTGGAAAATTTAAGCTCAGATGAAGAAGATAACGAGATGCATAATGAATCTGAGAAGACAGGTATTCCGGAGCCGGAAGAAGAATCGCCGTTACAGGAGGATATTTTTGAAGAAGCGCAATTTTTATCGGAAAATATTTCTGATGAATCGTCAATTCTGTCGGAATACAATAATACTTATTGGAGCAAGGTAGAAAGCTATTATAACAATCTTTTTAAGAATCATATAAAAGTGATGCCTTTTGAAGACGGGATAGGAGAGGTGGACTGGATACGAGTAGAAAACTGGGATCCCGGAAGCTGGTTTGATCATTACCTGATTGGCCTGCACCGGCATCTGGGAAGGGTGCGATATGTGATATATGGAATTCCGGGCATGTATACGGCTGTGCCTCCTATGTCCGTTTATGGATTTTCCAGGTGGCTGCCTGTGAAAAACGGATATGGTGCAGGATATTGGCTTCTGTACATCGACGCCGTCACAGGAAATATAACATATCCAATATAATTGTTAAATTTTCTCTTCCAAAAGTTTTGATAATATGCTATTATAATAGGGATAGCAATTACCATATATTTCTATAATTTACAATGTACGACAATTTATTCATAGAATTTGGCGAAGGACATCAAAAGGAGTAAAACGTTGTAGATTAATGGTAGTAAATCAAAACAAAGGAGGAATAGGCAATGGCAGAAAAAATAAGGGTAGGCATAATTGATGACAATATCCATATTGTTGAAATCTTGTCTTCATTTATCGACAAGGAAGGAGATATGGAGGTGGTCGGCACAGCAGGCGACGGAATAGCCGGATTGGAAATGATAGAATCCTTAAAGCCTCATGTGGTAATACTGGATATGGTTATGCCGAGGCTGGATGGTTTAGGGGTTTTGGAAACCCTGTACAGAAGCAGTGTGGAATATGCACCTTTAGTTATCTGTCTGTCAGCAGTCGGCCAGGAGGATCTAATCCGGAGAGCAGTTGAATACGGCGCAAAGTACTACCTTGTAAAACCCTTTGATTTTGATACCATATTAAGCAGAATAAGGGAATTGGCAGGCTACATACAGCCCGGCAGCCATATGGTTACAGCTCCGGCGGCCCAGAATCCCCAGAAAAATATTGAAGAGAAATAACCAGCATATTTCTTACAATTGGCATTCCCGCCCATATTAAAGGATATCACTTCCTGCGTGAAGCCATTAAAATGGTAGTGGAGGACAACGATGTAATCAATCGCATTACCAAGGAGTTGTATCCAGGTATTGCGAAGAAGTTCAACACCACTCCCAGTAAGGTTGAGCGGGCAATCAGGCATTCCATTGATGTTGCCTGGAACCGGGGCAAGGTTGAGAACATCAATCAGCTCTTCGGCTATACGGTTTATGATAAGAACGATAAGCCAACCAACGGAGAATTTATAGCCCTGGTAGCCGACAAACTGTCTATGGAGCACTCTGCCTGACGGGTTTTTACACACCATTTCCCTGCCTTGCATAGAATGTAGGGAGGGAGGTGGCCGTTTTGCTGGCATTTGGAGAAAAGGGATGGTTTGGGGTAATCAGTAATGAAATAGGTTTTGAAACCATGAGTATAGTTGCCCAGGCTGTGGCAGACTATCTTAATGATACATCTCCTTCCGGACCGGTGGTTTTGGGATATGATACCCGTTTTCTTTCAAGAGAATATGCATGGATTATTCAGCGAGTGTTGACAGGGAATCAGATTCAGGTTTTACTTCATAAAAAGCCGGTACCAGCTGCCTTCATAAGCCTGTCCGTAAAAATTTATCAGGCAAGGCTTGGTATCATGGTAACCGGAGAGGATCGTCCGGCCAGGTATTCAGGCCTGAGCTTCTGGCTTCCTGAGGGCAGCATCATAACCCCAGGTTGGATGGATGCACTTTATCAGTATCTTTACAGGAGGTATCCCAGAAGCTCAGAAGACAGCAGGCATCTGCTTCAATATATAGATGTTTTTCCTGAATATAAAAATCATCTGGAAAATTTTTTGGATTTAGATACTATCCGCAGGCATGATCCTTATATTGCTTCTGACAGTTTTTTCGGAAGTGTTGGTACTTATATGCAGGATTTAATGAAAAGATGGAAAATCAGAGGCATCTCCATCCGTACTAAACCCAACCCCTGTTTTATGGATATGGTTCCCCAGCCTAATGAAAGGAATATGAATCCGGTTTCTAAGCTGGTATCTCAGAAAAACGCTGATTTAGGGCTGTTCTTTAGTGGAGACGGCAGTTCCATTGGAGCAGTATCGCCTATGGGCTGGATTATTCCAGGTGTATGGATATCAGCAGTTATTCTGGATGAATGGCTTAAATATAATAAATTGGAAGTATATACAGAAATTTTCACACCCAATGCGGCTTTTTCCGTTTTGTCCCATCATGGGTTAAAAGCTCTGCCTCTTAACCTTTTAACAGAGAAAAACAGCGGCATAAATCAAGCTGTCATATGGGACAGATACGGCCTTGTCATCGGTCCTTTCCTGCCCCAAAGGGACGGAATATTACAAAGCCTGTTATTATTGCAGATCTTGTGCAGAGAAGAAATGGACTGGGCAGCACTGGCCCGGCGGATAAAAACCCTGTCTGGAGACAGAATGCAGGAGCATAAATCCATCCAATTGGATGCTGAGATATGGGATAAGAAGGAGAAAGAATTAATTGCTAAAGGTGAGGATATAGTTTCAGAGAAAATAATTCAGTGGCTGGAAGAGGGAAATAACAGAAAACTTTGCTTTCAGGACGGTTCCTGGCTGGGTTTTCACTATAATCCGGAAGAAAACTGCCTTTTTGTCTACTGGGATTTCGATCTGAAGAAAGGACAGAAAGTGGAGAACATAATGAGCAGTATCATAACCTGGCTGACAGAATAAATGAGATGATAATATTTATTCATTAAAATAAATATTAATTAATAGAGGAATTTATGGATTTGCGGCGAATAGAAATGAGTGCTTCTGAAATAAAAACAGGTTTATTTTGTGGTTTCGGTGTATATAATAGGTATTAAAATCCGAAGACCACACAGGACATCTATGTTGGAGGGATTTGTATGGCTTATAAAAAATGTCCGCGCTGCAATCTTAATTATATAAAAGAAACGGATTTACTGTGCAAGATTTGTCTCGAAGAGGTTGGCAAGGCTTTACAGAGAAATGATGATGAAGAAGACTACGATTTTTGTCCCGAATGTGGTGAAAATATAATAAAAAGCGGCGAGGAAATGTGTCAGCAGTGCTTGCTTGAGCGAAATAAAGAAGAAGAATTTATTATAGATGAAGAAAAAGAAGATGACTGGGACAAACTATCAAATGATGACGCGGATGAAGAATTGCTGGATGAAGAAGACAGCGAAAGTCTGACTGAGATTGAACTTGAGGAGGAAATGGAAGAAGAAGAGGAAGAATAAGTCTCGTTCTCATAGGTTAAACTAGGTTTAATGATTTTGAGAATGGGACGTGATGTCATGATTGACAAGGAATCTTTGGATACTATCAGGAAACTGGTTGAATCCAATGTGGGACAGAAGGTTAAGTTAAAGGCCAACAGGGGAAGAAAGAGGTCATATGTCAAAGAAGGCATTATCTGCGATACCTACCGAAATCTTTTCACCGTTCGGGTGGATACAGGCGCAAAAACCGTTCAGACCCTATCCTACACTTATTCGGATGTACTTACATCCAATGTGGAGCTGGTGTTATGCAGCAGCAATCAGAAAATATGCACCAGTTAAAAAGTTTTCATTATTAAAACTATATGAAAATAAAAAAAGAAGGGATGCCTTCTTTTTTTATTCATATTTTCCGCTTCACCCCTATAAGATATAATATGAAAATTTTATGGACAAATAATGCAGGGGGAGGAGGAACAATATTGGCACTGGAATATAGAAAAGACTTGCTGAGATTGGACCAGGTGATAGGAGAAGCAGCATCCCAGGCTCTGATGGAAGGAGAGATCAGTGTACCGGATGATCAGAAGCCGATTGCGAAAATTCTGGACATAAACGGGGCTGCAATTATTTCAAGTCATGAGGTCTTTCAGGACAGGATAATGGCAGAGGGCATAATTCGTTACAATGTTCTGTATATTCCGGAGGACGACGGTCAGCTCGATTCCCTGGATGCAGAAATCGGCTTTACTCAATACCTTGAATTTCCCGGTGCGGCACCAAAAATGACATCTCGGCTCCATCTGAGCATAGAGCATATTGATTATGACCTGATTTCCGGCAGGAAATTAGGCGTAAAAGCTGTACTCAATCTTACCGGGCAGGTCACTGAAGTGTCAGAGATGGAAGTGATAACCGAGTTTTCTAATACAGAGGACGTGGAGATGCTGCCGGAACACATCCGGGTATCGGCCGTCGCTGGTTCCGGCCACGCCCGTACCATGGTGCGGGAAGATCTTGAGCTGGCTGATTCTATGCCGACCATATTGAAGATTCTGAGAAAGGATGCCAAAGTCCGGGTAAGGGAGAAAAAAGCTGCGGATAACAGGGTACAGATACACGGAGATGTAGAAATACTTATCCTTTATCTTTGTGAAGATCAGGAGGAGCCCATTCAGTTTCTGTCACACAGCATATCCTTCAGTCATCCTGTGGAGATTCCCGGTGCCTATCAGGGCATGGACTGCAGGGCAGACGTTCAGGTGGAGGAAATCTATGTTGATCCAAGGGAAAACATAAACGGGGAACTGCGAATCCTTGATACAGAGCTGATTCTGGGAATAAATGCGCAGGTACTGGAGTTTCAGGAAGGTGAAATATTGACAGATGCCTATAGCCGGTCCCTGGCTGTAGACTTCAACAAAATGAAAATAAAGCTTCAGCAGTCATTGGAAGAGGTACAGGAACAGACGGCTCTCAAGGAAAGCATTCACTTTCCGGAAGGAGCGGCCAAGGTAAGAAAAATACTGTATGTAGATGCTGTGCCCAATTTGCTGAATGAAAGAGTTCAGGACGGATCGGTGATTCTTGAGGGCATTATTTCTGCCAGGGTGGTATATCAGACAAATGATCCGGCACTGCTCATCGGAAGTTTTCGTGAGGATTTCCCATTCAGCTGCAGTTTGAACGCACAGGAAGCCAGGACCGGCAGGAGCTGCAAAGGTGAAGTTATTACTGAACAATTGAATCATACCTTAATCTCCCAGGAAGAGGCAGAGCTGAAGATAACCCTTCTTTGCAGAGCGGAAATAATGAAGACCGTTGAGAAGGATGTTATTACAGGGGTTGAGGAAACAGAAAAGAAGCAGGGCAAGGAAGAAGGAATTTACATTTATTTCGTGCAGCCGGAAGATACACTGTGGTCAATAGCCAAGAAATATAATACGACAATTGCCGGCATCCGTGAACTAAATGATTTGGACGAAGAAGAACCGGCTCCCGGAACCCGGCTGTTGATATATAAGAAACTGGAGATGCCTGCTTTATAACCATTATTGAAAGTTTAGCAAGAGAAGGCTGCAAATTTTAGTTGCAGCTTTCCTTTTTGTTGATTTCACTCCTGTTTTGGTATATGCTAAGAATACTAAAAATTTTGTGAATATAAAAACTGGATGTTCAACTGGAGGTACAATGAGAAGTATAAAGCTTCGTGCACCTGGGAAGATTAATTTAACCTTGGATGTGAAATATAAACGTCCTGACGGATATCATGAAGTGGAGACGCTTATGCAGTCCATCAGCCTGTGGGATAAAGTTGTACTGACTGAGTGTAATGAGGGGATTCATATAATTAGTGATTCCAGGGACATGCCTCTTAATGAAACCAATCTGGCAGGAAAAGCAGCCCGTCTGATTATAGACCGTTTTTCCATCTCTTCCGGCATTACTATAGAAATAGAAAAAAATATTCCGATTGCAGCGGGGCTGGCAGGCGGCAGCACCAATGCAGCAGCTGTGCTTTTGGGGTTGAATGCCTTGTGGAATTTAGGTTTGTCTCAGGCCGGTCTTATGGAATTAGGCGCCCGGCTGGGGGCGGATGTACCCTTTTGTATTTGCGGCGGGACGGCAGTGGCACGCGGTATTGGTGAAAAAATTACACAGCTTTTCCCTTTGATAGGTATCTGGATAGTGTTGGTGAAACCGCCTTTTAAATTGTCTGCCGCATCCATCTATCAGGAGTTGGATCTTACATCAGCAGTCAGTTCACCCGATTGGAAAAATACTTACAGAACACTTCGTGATGGGCAGTTCGGTGATTTGCACCGATATATGGGAAATCACCTGGAGCAGGCAGCTGTTTCCCGTCATCTGGAAATTGATGAGATAAAAAGAGCATTAACCGGGGCAGGTGCCGCAGTAAGCATGATGACCGGCAGCGGTCCTGCCGTATATGGCATATTTACGACAAAAGAGGAAGCAGAAGAGGCAGGCAGGCAGTTAAAATCTTTATATGAACAGGTATATGTGGTTTCAACCAATCATAGGGGAGCTGAAATCATAGAAGGAGGGAGCCGATGAAGAAGATCAATGCTATTTTATTGGCAGGAGACGGCAAAAAAAGCTTTATCCAGGAAGGGGTGGAAAACAAGGCCTTATTTCTCATTAACGGCAAGCCCATGGTGGAATATGTAGTGGATGCTCTGCTTGATTCATCCCTGGTTGACCGGATTGCCATTGTAGGTCCTGTGGAGCATTTAAAGCAATATCTGGGCAATAAAGTTGATTATTATATGGAGGGCAGGGAATCCATATTTGATAACATTAAACTGAGCATGCTGCCCTTTATCGGAGATGAGGCTGTACTGGTGGTCACTTCCGATATCCCCATGATAAAGGGGCAAATGGTTACCGACTTTGTACAGCGTGCCTGGGAACAAGGAGCAGATTTTTGCTATCCTATTGTGGACAAGAGGCTGAATGAGGAATTTTTCCCCAACGTGGAGCGCACTTATGTTCGGCTTAAGGAAGGCACTTTTACCGGCGGCAACATTGCCTATATGAATCCTGCAGTATTGGACACATGCGAGGAATTTGGCAGAAAGCTGATTTTATTCAGAAAGACCCCCTGGAAAACAGCCAAACTGCTTGGTTTTAAGTTTTTGATCGGGCTCTTGCTTGGTAATCTTACCCTTTCGGAGGTAGAACAGAGATTCTGTAATTTGCTCAATATAAAAGCTGCTGCTCTGATTGTGGATTATCCGGAAATAGGCAATGATGTGGATAAACCGGCCGATGTGGAAATGGTCATGGAGTATTTCGGATTATCTCATAATTTATCGTAGCCGGAGGTTAGAAGCTGAAAAATAGAATTTGGAATTATATTTTTATTAATATGTATGTATAAACCCCTGTAACTTGTCAATAATCCCTAATAGGAAACAAGATACGGGGGTTTTATCATGATGAGAAAAGAATGGGCACTGGTTATAGCTGCAATACTGTTTATTTCTGTTGCATTTCATACGCAAAAGCATAAACCTGCGGCACAGGAAAATCTGATTCGGTTACATGTAATTGCCAACAGCGATTCTCAGGAAGATCAGTTACTAAAATACAAGGTGCGGGACAGCCTCCTTCTTGCCTTTGGAAACAAACTCCGGAGCGCCCGGACAATTGATGATGCAAGGGAATTAATACAGGCTGAAAAGGAAGAGTTTCGGCGTATTGCCTCACAAGAGATTATAAAGCAAGGTTATGAATATGAGGTGGATGCGCAGATGGGAATTTACCCCTTTCCAACCAGGGTATACGGCAGAGAGGTCTATCCGGCCGGGGATTATGAAGCTCTGCGGGTTGTAATCGGAGAAGGAAAGGGTGCTAATTGGTGGTGCGTAATGTTCCCGCCTTTATGCTTTGTAGATGTTTCTTCCGGGACGGTAATTGAAACGGACTCATATAAGACGGACGGCCAGCCGGATTACAGTGTTGCAGGCGGAGAAGACAACAATTCAGAAATAAATGTAGAGTATACATTTAAAATAGCCAAATTTTGGGACAGCTTTATAAACTGGATCGGTGATATTTTTCCATGATTCGTATGCATATCATTTTCATTTAAGGTAAAAAATAGTTATATCCCAGGTGTCAGAAAGGAAGAAAAGAATGAAACAAAAAAGGAGACTTTTGCTGATTCCAATTTTAGTTCTCCTGATATTCTGCTATATAATTACCATTCAGCATTATATGAAGACAGGCCCGTCTGCAGAGGCGGCCATTTTATACTGGGGTTCCAGAGGAGATAAGGTAGCTGAGGTGCAGCGAAAGTTGAAACAGTGGGGTTATTATGACGGCCCCATAGACGGGATTTTTGAGCAGGCTACCTATAATGCTGTTGTTTATTTTCAGCGGAAAAACGGCCTTGTGCAGGACGGTGTGATTGGGCCTCAGACTGCCAATGCTTTAGGCATTCAATTAACTTCCTCCCCTCCTGCAGTGCAGAGTGGTCAATCCCGAGCTCCTTCCAATGTTCAGAATATAAATTCCAATGATGTGTATCTTCTGGCCAGGATTATCCACGGAGAAGCCAGGGGAGAACCCTATGTGGGAAAGGTGGCAATTGGTGCGGTTGTTCTTAACCGGGTAAAGCACCCGGATTTTCCTAATACCATTGCGGGGGTCATTTATCAGCCTTTGGCATTTACAGCAGTTGCGGACGGCCAGATTAACTTAACGCCCGATGAAGAGTCAATTCGGGCAGCCAGAGATGCCCTTAACGGATGGGATCCTACCTATGGAGCAATATATTATTATAACCCTGCCACAGCTACCAGCAAATGGATATGGAGCAGACCGGTCCATATAACTATCGGCAGACATGTCTTTGCCACCTGAAAGGAGCAAATCTGATGAGAAGATGGATACTACCGATAATTTTAGCCTTTGCCTTTCTTATCACAGCCGGCTGGGGATACAGCCAATACAGATTAAACCAGGAATACAGCACCCATATGGAAAATATTTATCAGAAGTCTTTTTACGAACTGGTAGGAAACGTAGGCAATGTGGAGAACAAACTGGCAAAGCTTATGGTCAGCGGCGATCGAAGTCAGCATACTGTATTATTGTCGGAGGTGTGCCGGCAGGCCAATGCTGCCCGGGATGAATTGGGGCAGCTTCCCATTTCTCACGTTGCACTGGCCGGAACATCCAAATTCCTGAACCAACTTGCTGATTACAGTTTTTATCTTTATCAGAAGGTATCAGAAGGAAAAACCATAAACCTGGAAGAAATCAGAAATTTAAAAAGCCTGCATGATAATGCAGCAAAGCTGCATGGAGAATTAAGCCGGTTGAATGAAGAGATTGCGGCAGGCCAAATTGGCTGGAACAGCATGCTGGCAAACCGAGATGCGGATTTTTATGAAGCTTCGGATGATATATACACTACAGAGTTTGTTAACATTCAGAATACAAGCATGGATTATCCTACCCTGATCTATGACGGGCCTTTTTCCGAGACCTTGGATCAGGCTGACGGTGATATACTTAAAGAGCCAGAGGTAACAGAACAGCAGGCCAGGGATGCTGCCCTTAAAATGATAGGCAGTGACAGAGCTGTGAAGGTGGAAACATCATATAACAGTGAAAACGGCATACTGGATACCTGGGGATTCCAGGTCTGGGTCAGGGAGGACGAGGAAAACCCTATTTATATTTCAGTAAGCAAAAAAGGGGGAAGGGTGGTCCATATGCTGGGCCAGCATCAGTCGGAGAGTCCGGAACTGTCTGTAGAAGAGGCAGTGGAAAAGGCCGAAAGATTCCTGGAGGATAATGGTTATACAAATATGACGCCCACATATCAGCAAACCCACCAGGGAGTCGCCACCATTAATTTTGCCCGTGTACAGGACGATATTATTATTTATCCGGATTTAGTCAAAGTTAAAATAGCACTTGATGACGGTGAAATTTACGGGCTGGAAGCCAGAAATTATCTGCTTGCTCACAAGCAGCGCAAGTTTGATGAACCTGAACTTACCATGGAAGAAGCAAAGCAGCTGGTAAACCCCGCCCTGAACATTACTTCATCCCGATTGGCTGTCATTCCCACCAAGGGAAAGCAGGAAAGATTATGTTATGAATTTAAAGGGGAACTTGACCGGAAAAGATTTATTGTGTATATTGACGCCAATACCGGTCAGGAAGCAGATATTTTACAAATTATTGACACTGAGAACGGCACTCTCACCATGTAGTCCCTTCTTAGAATTTAATGTTCTGAATATAATAGAGTAAATGGTTGTATTCTGAATTTATGCATAGTAGAATAGGGGGGATGAAGGAAGGTGACAGCATGGACAATCGCCCCATCGGAGTGTTTGATTCAGGCCTTGGGGGTCTGACTGTTGTTAAAGAATTGATGAAGGTGCTGCCAAATGAAGATATTGTTTATTTCGGAGACACGGCCCGAATTCCTTATGGCACACGTTCAAGGGATATAGTAACAAAATATTCAGCCCAGAGTATCCGCTTTTTATTAAGCAAAAATATAAAAATGGCTGTTATAGCCTGCAATACCGTCAGCGCAGGGAGTTATGATTCACTTAAAACCATGTTCGATCTGCCTTTGGTCGGCGTCATAGAACCGGGAGCAACGGCAGCAGTGGAAGCAACCAAAAATAAAAGGATAGGGGTGATAGGCACTACAGGGACTATTCGAAGCAATGCATATACTTATTCCATTAAGAAGAAAGAGCCTGAAATCTCGGTATTTGCTCAGGCCTGCCCCCTTTTCGTGCCCATAGTGGAAGAGGGATGGAGCAATACCGGAGTGGCTTATCTTACAGCAGAGCGGTATTTAAGGGAGATGCGAAAGCAGCAGATTGATACTTTGGTTTTAGGCTGCACCCATTATCCCCTTTTGGAAAAAACAATTTCGTCAGTTATGGGTTCCGGAGTTGTCCTGATTAATCCTGCAGTCAATACTGCCCGGCGGGTAAGCGAGCTTTTAAGTGAAATGCAGGGTTTGAATGATAAGGGCGGAAGCATTTCTTATTATGTCAGCGATTTCGGTCAGGGGTTCCAGAAAATCGGAAGTCACTTTATGAATGAAGAAATAACTGCTGAGTGTATTGACATTGAGAAATATTAATTATAATATCAGAACATTATGGAATTATTGCTGATGGAAAAATATACAATGCATTCATAAGGGTCATTTTCAGGGAGTGAGGTTAATGGATAAGAAAATATTGCTGACAATAGAAGGAAGCCATAAAGATGAAAACGGAGAAAATATTAAGGTGCAATTGATAACAGAAGGCCGCTTGTTTCAGGAAAACGGCGTTTATCATATAGAATATGAGGAAAGTGAAATTTCAGGAATAGAAGGCACCACTGCACGAATATCAATTAACGATAATGCTGTATCATTTGAACGTACCGGTACTTCCTACTCTTCCCTACTTTTTGAAAGTGGCAAAAAATATGCCAAGAGTCTTTTAACGCCTTATGGAGCTGTTCAAATGGAAATCTATCCAACGCAAATTGAACATGCACTTGGAGACACAGAGGGAAAACTGAATTTAAAATATCAGATAGCCATCGATGGAAAGTCCACAGGTACCAATGAATTGACGTTCTCATACAAATAAACACGATTTTTATATGCATCTGGACGAAAAATTTTTAAGTGAGTTGACGATTTTTTGTTTATATAATAATATATAATATGGTAATTGGCGGATAATTCATTGTTCTATTCACTTTTCTTATACATTTATATTTATTTTAGAAATAAATGGATGTAACCCATAGTGCAGGCAATACCAGAACCGACCTATATGTGAACATATATCACATTATATTATATCGTAAGTTTGTCATTCCAAGAATCAGCCTGTTGTCTTTATATAGAACAGAACAATACCACATGAATTTATTATTCATTGTTCGCTCAAAGACAATCAAATCAAAATCATAATAAGAGCCTTGTATTAGTGGTGCCTATTATCCTATGAAAGAAAGCGGGGAATACAATTTTGGATTTAAACAATTTAGCACAAAATACTATTCTCGAATTAAGAGAATTTGGTAAAGAAATTGGTGTAAAAAGTGTTACACGGTTTAAAAAAGATGTATTGGTAGAAAAAATTAAAGAAAGGCTTGCGGAAGCCTCCTTCAGTGATGCCGAACTTAAAGCCATGGCAGAAACTGCATCAGGCAGGCTGACTGCCAGGAAGCAGGAGCCGGAAGAGCCGGAGCCTGAGCAGGGAAAAAGAAAAAAAGGTCGTCCCAGAAAGCAGCCGGAAAAAGAGGATGAGTTTTCTGAATCAGAACAGGGGGCTGCCGTAGAGGAGGAGCCTGCGGAAGAGGAGTATGAGCCGTCTGAACGGGAGCCTGAACCTTCGCCGCCAGATACTGATGCTTCAGCAGATTCAGAGCCTGAAAAAAAGAAACCTGTCGCAGAAGAAGAGTTTTCAAAGACGGAGGAAGATGAGGCAGAAGAAGACGAATCCCCTGACAAGGATGACGAATATCAAAAAAAGGTTGCATACGCAAGAAAGCATTATAATACCTCCAATCCTGCTATTCCCGAGTTATTAAGCAACAGTGATGTTCAGGATGCGGAAGGCATACTGGAGGTTCTTCCTGATGGATATGGTTTTCTTCGCACAAATAACTATCTGCCGGGTCCCAATGATGTTTATATCTCTCAATCACAAATCAGGCGTTTTAATCTCAAAACAGGCGATTTAGTAGCCGGGAAAGCAAGACATACCAAAGACGGCGATAAATTCAGAGCCCTTCTTTACGTAACAGCCGTTAACGACGAAGATCCGGAAAAAGCACCTTTACGCCGGACTTTTGAAGAACTGACTCCGATTTTTCCTAATAAGAGAATTACACTGGAAAACAAAAAGAACAGCAGAGATCTTGCTACCCGCATAATTGATCTGGTTTCACCAATCGGAAAGGGGCAGAGAGGTCTTATCGTATCTCCGCCAAAGGCAGGGAAAACCACTCTTCTTAAGAATATAGCAAACAGCATTTCAATAAATTATCCGGAGATTCACCTCATTGTTCTTCTTATTGATGAACGTCCGGAGGAAGTAACCGACATGCAGCGGTCTATACGCGGAGACATTGTATATTCAACTTTCGATGAATTGCCTGATAATCATATTAAAGTAGCTGAGATGGCATTGGAACGGGCGCAGCGTCTGGTAGAGCACGGCCGTGACGTAGTTATTTTGCTGGACAGCATAACCCGCTTGGCCAGAGCATATAACCAGGTAGTGCCTTCTACGGGCAGGATATTGTCCGGCGGTCTGGACTCAGCTGCTCTGCATAAACCTAAAAGATTTTTCGGAAGCGCACGAAATATAGAAGAAGGCGGCAGCCTGACCATTATCGCAACGGCACTGGTTGAAACCGGCAGCCGAATGGATGATGTTATCTATGAGGAATTTAAGGGCACAGGTAACATGGAGATTCATCTGGATCGAAAGATGTCCGAGAAGAGAATCTTCCCTGCAGTGGATCTTTATAAATCAGGTACAAGACGTGAGGATCTGTTAATGACCCAGAAAGAACTTGAAGGAGTCTGGGCGATACGTAAAAATCTCAGTGAAGGAAGGCCGGATCAGGTCATGGAAATTATTATAAATGATTTGATGCGGACACAGTCCAACGATGATTTTATTGATCTTATGATGGAGCACTTTGAAATAGCAGAAAAAGAAGGCTTTGCAAATGAGTACGGCGACAGGAATATCGGCGGTGCCAGATACGACAGACATGATTACAACGGCGGCTACTCAGGTTATCGCTATTAAAATCATCAGAACCCTTCTTGTTTTCTGAGGGATGCTGTGTTATACTGTAAAAGTTGAAGTAAAGATTGTGTTTTTTTCAGACCAACAGGATTTGGTTTTGAGATATTAACATCAGAAGAATAAAGAGGTGAAAAAGATGAAGCCAAATATCCATCCGAATTACGGGGAGGCAGTTGTCAGATGCGCATGCGGCGAAACCTTTACAACCGGCTCCACCAAGAAAGAGATTCGAGTTGAAATATGCTCTAAATGCCACCCTTTCTATACTGGTAAGCAAAAACTGGTTGATTCAGGCGGGCGCGTTGAAAGATTTATGAAGAGATATGGTTTGACGGATGAAAAGTAAATTTGCTGAATAAAAATGCAGATTAGGGAAGGGTTGCCCTGGTCTGTATTTTTTTAAAGGAGAGAAATATGAGGAAGACTATAATCGGCGGCCAGGCAGTCATGGAAGGGGTTATGATGAAAGCACCCAAAACTATGGCTATTGCGGTGAGACGGCCGGACGGGACCATTCAGGTTACAAGGCGTTCCTTAACATCATTAAAAGACAGATATCCCATATTGAACATACCTGTTTTAAGGGGAATTATCTCCTTTGGCGAAACCATGGTGCTGGGGGTAAAATCCCTTATGAACTCTGCAGAGTTATTTGACGAAGAAGAAGGATATAAGCCTTCGAAAATGGAAGCCTGGCTGGCAGAGAAGCTGGGCAGGGATATTGAGGATGTAATCATGTTCTTTGCCCTGGCACTGGCCATAGTTTTTGCAATAGGTTTATTTATTCTGCTTCCGGCTGTACTGTCCGGTCTGATAAGGCCGTATGTTGAAAGCAGCATAGCGGTAAATTTAACAGAGGGCCTGGTTCGTCTGGGCATATTCTTGATATATTTAATTTTGGTGTCTAAAATGGAGGACATCAGAAGGATTTTTGAATATCATGGCGCAGAACACAAAACTATACATTGTTATGAACATGATGAGGAATTAACGGTAGAAAATGCACGGAAGTATACCACTCTGCACCCCCGGTGCGGAACAGCCTTTCTGCTTATTGTCATGGTTATAAGCATTGTTGTTTTTTCCTTTATGGGGTGGCAGAATATCTTTATAAGGGTGCTGTCAAGGCTTATGCTGTTACCCCTGGTGGCGGGTTTGGCATATGAAGTTACCAGGATTGCGGGCAAAAGCCGGAGCCCTGTGGTTCGGGCAATCATGTATCCGGGCTTGATGCTGCAGAAACTGACAACCAGGGAACCGGATGATGCTCAGCTTGAAGTTGCCATTCGTGCCTTTCTGGAAGCCGCCGGTGATCTCCTAAAGGAGGAGGGAGAGCCGGAAGGTGAGACAGAATCACAGCCTTTTGAAAGTGTTAAAAGCAGGGCAGCAGCTGCTGCAAATCAGGGGAGTGGAGACGGCCAGGCTGGAATCTGAATTGATGATGGCCCATGTTTTGGGTGTGCCCAGGCATCAGCTTTACCTTAAAGAGATGCCTCCATTAAATGAGGGACAGAAAAAAGTATTTGATGAAATGCTTGAAAGGCGTATCAAGGGGGAACCGCTGCAGTATATTCTTGGCGCCTGGGAATTTATGGGTCTTAAATTTTATGTAGATCAAAGGGTATTGATTCCCAGGCCTGAAACCGAATTGTTGGTGGAAATAATAATTAGGAAGGTAAAGAGCCTAAAAGAAAGCACTGCTGTTGATATTTTGGATCTGGGTACGGGCAGCGGTGCAATTGCTGTTTCCCTTGCCTGCTATTTGGAAAATGCGGGGATTACAGCTGTGGATATTCAGGAAGATGCACTTCAGGTAGCTGAAAAAAATGCAGCTGCCAACGGGGTATTCCATAAAATCACATTTTTGCATGGTGATATGTTTTCTCCGTTGGATCAATTTGATGAAAAAAAGATGTATGATATCATTGTATCAAATCCGCCTTATATACCTACTCCGGCTATTCAGGAACTGATGACAGAGGTCAGGGAATTTGAACCTCGCACCGCTCTGGACGGCGGGGCCGACGGACTTTATCATTATCGCATAATAGCCGGATCTGCATGGCGGTATATGAAAAAAGACGGTATCATTGCCATGGAATTTGGAGAGAACCAGGCAAAGAAGATACAGGATCTTTTTCTGAAAACCGGGGTATACGAAAATCCGGAAATCTATCAGGATTTAAGAGGTATGGATCGTATTGCTATTTTCAAAAAAAGACAGGGAGTTTTTGCATGATAGAGAAACTAGATTTAATAGAAGCCAGATATGAAGAGCTGGGTCAGGTTATTGCAGACCCGGATGTAATAAATCGCCGGGAAGAGTGGCAGAAACTGGTCAAAGAACACGCTTCCCTGGAAGAATTGGTTGCTAAGTACAGGCAATTTAAAGATATGAAACAGGAAAAAGAAGAGCTTGAGCAGCTGCTTCAGGAGACAGATGACAAGGACCTGCAGGAAATGGCAGAGCTGGAAATAGAAGAATTGGAACAAAAGGAAGAAAAGCTTCTTCAGGAAATTAAGCTTCTTTTGCTGCCTGCAGATCCGTTGGATGAAAAAAATGTGGTGATGGAAATCCGCGGAGGTGCCGGCGGAGATGAAGCAGCTCTTTTTGCTGCTGATCTCTTTCGGATGTACAGCCGCTTTGCTGAGCGCCAGGGCTGGAAAATGGAAATCTTGAGTTCTAATTTTACTGAACTGGGCGGGGTTAAGGAAATCGTTTTCCTGCTGGAAGGTCAGGGAGCTTACAGCCGTTTGAAGTATGAAAGCGGTGTGCACAGGGTGCAGAGGGTTCCGACCACCGAGTCCGGCGGACGAATTCATACTTCGACGGTCACTGTTGCTGTGCTTCCTGAAGCCGAGGACGTGGATATTGAAATAAACCCCAATGATTTGCGGATAGATGTATTTCGTTCCTCGGGACACGGAGGCCAGAGCGTTAATACAACGGACTCTGCCGTACGAATAACCCATTTGCCCACAGGCTTGGTTGTAACATGCCAAGATGAAAAGTCCCAGCATAAAAACAGGGAAAAAGCCATGAAAGTTTTGAGATCCAGGCTTCTTGACATGGCCAGGCAGGAGAAGGAAGCGGAACTTGCCCAAAACCGGAAAAGCCAGGTTGGCACCGGTGACAGAAGCGAGCGGATACGAACATACAATTTTCCTCAGGGCCGCGTAACTGATCATAGAATCGGAATGACAATTCATCAACTGGAGGACTTTTTGGACGGCAATCTTCAGGAGATGATAGAAGCCTTGGCTCAAGCTGAGCAAATGGAAAAGCTGCAGGAAGTGGAAGGATAATTTTTAGGTGCCGGAGCCGCCTGAAGGAGTATACTGATGAAGACAAGGGTTCTGACTATAACCGACCCTGAGGAAGATATAAAAAAGATACAGGAAGCTGCCGATTTGATTCGGGCAGGGGAAGTAGTAGCTTTTCCTACAGAAACTGTATATGGTCTGGGTGCCAATGCTTTAGAAGCCGAAGCGGTCCGTAAAATATTTGAGGCCAAAGGAAGACCGGGTGATAATCCCCTTATTGTCCATATTTATGATGTTAATCAATGGAAGGATCTCGTTGAGGATATACCAAAACAAGCTCTTTTACTGGCAGAAGCTTTCTGGCCGGGTCCGCTTTCTATCATATTAAAAAAGTCCTCCTTAATACCTGAGGAAGTAACTGCCGGTTTGGATACGGTGGGGGTTCGGATGCCTGCCCATCCTGCAGCCCTTAAGCTTTTAGCTCTGGCCGGAGTGCCTGTTGCGGCGCCCAGTGCCAACCGGTCCGGTAAACCCAGCCCTACCACAGCCGGACATGTTTTGGAAGACTTAAATGGCCGCATTCCCATGATTCTGGATGGAGGATCCAGTTGTGTGGGGGTGGAATCCACTGTCCTTGACTGCACAGGTGAAGTGCCTCTTATTCTGAGGCCGGGAGGAGTTACACCGGAAATGCTGCGTGAAAAGGCAGGGCAGGTCAGGATACATTCCAGCGTACGCAGACCTTTATTTGAAGATGAAAAAGCCATATCTCCGGGAATGAAGTATGTGCATTACGCACCAAATGCGCCTGTTGTCCTGATAAGGGGCAGTGTATATTCGTTTGCGGACTATGTTAACCGCAAAGCCCTTGAGTTGGAGAGGGAGGGAAAGAAGGCAGGCATACTGGCAACTGAGCAGTCCCTGCGGAAGTGCAGATATGGTATCCGGCTTTCCTTGGGAGACGGTAATAATCCGTCAGAAATAGCCGGTAATCTCTTCGCCTGCTTAAGGGAATTTGATTCCCTGGGAGTAGATCTTATTCTGGCGGAAGCCGTAGAGGAAAAGGGGATAGGCTTGGCTGTTATGAATCGTATTGTTAAAGCTGCGGGCTTTCATGTTATTGACCTGGAATCCTAGGTTATTTATATGAAAAGTTTATCTAACGGTATCGGAGGGAATCTATATGAAAATTTTATTTGTGTGTACCGGCAATACCTGCAGAAGCCCCATGGCAGCCGCCATTTTAAAAGCCATGCTCAGGGAAAGGAGAATAGAGGGTATTGAGGTCGAATCCGCCGGAATTGCAGCTTTTCCGGGTCAGACGGCAAGCCCCAATGCAATCAGGGTGATGGAGGGACGTGATATTTCTCTGGAAGATCACAGGGCCCAAGCAGCTGAGACTGAAAAACTTTTAAAATCAGACCTGATATTGACCATGACAGAGAGCCATAAAACTGCCGTTTTATCTCAGATTCCAAACTTGTGGGGCAAAATATACACCCTTAAGGAATATGCGGGAATGACTGATAAAGACATATCCGATCCATTTGGCCTTTCAGTTGAAGAATACCGCAGAACTGCTCAGGAAATACAGGAAGTATTGGAAAAAGCAATTGAGAAGATTGTCAGCAAGTAAGTTAGGTCCGTGCTGCGGTGGAGCTGATTTTTCATCAGTTTCACACAGGAGCACGGGTTTTTTATAGAATACAAGCCCTGAAAAGTTGAGAGGAGGAAACCTTAAATGATGAATATATTATACATACATACCCATGACAGCGGAACCTACCTTCAACCGTACGGGCATAATATACCTACTCCTAATCTTATGAAGCTTGCCCGGGAGGGAACCTTGTTCAGGCATGCATACTGTGCCGGACCTACCTGTTCACCCAGCCGGGCTGCACTGCTGACCGGCATGTCACCTCATTCCTGCGGGATGCTTGGATTGGCTCACCGGGGCTTTAGGCTCAATGATTACAGCAAACATATGGTGCAATTTTTTAATGAAGCGGGATATGAAACCGTATTGAGCGGTGTGCAGCATGAAGCGCCTCAGGCAGAGGTGGAGATGATCGGATATCAAAAAATATTTAAACGCGAGGCTGAGAGCTTCGCAGACCACCGCAGCAGGGACTTGTACTTTGCGGAAAAAGCTGCGGAGTACATTCGCAATAAGAAGGACGGTCCTTTTTTTCTGTCATTCGGCATGTATAATACTCACCGGGTATATCCTGAGATTGATGAGGACATAAACCCTGACCATGTACTGCCGCCCCTTCCCCTTTATGACAACCGGCAAAATCGGGAGGACATGGCAGCGTATATAACGTCAGCGCGAATTGCTGATCAATGTGCGGGAATGGTTTTGGACGCCCTGAAAGAATCCGGATTGGAGGACAATACCCTGGTTATATTCACAACTGACCATGGAATAGCTTTTCCGTTCATGAAATGTAACCTGTATGATACGGGCATCAGGATTGCCCTTATTCTGAAATATCCCGGAAATCCTTGCAAGGGCAGGGCAATTGATGCTTTGGTATCTCATCTGGATGTATTCCCCACTCTTTGTGAGATACTGAATTTAGATTCTCCTGAGTGGCTTCAGGGGAAATCCATGGTCCCGCTGCTTAACGGTTCTGCTGAAAAAATCCGGGATGAGATTTTTTCTGAAGTCACCTTCCATGCGTCTTATCAGCCGATGCGCTGTATACGGACGGAAAGATATAAATATATGAAATATTTTGATGATGATTATGACCGTGTGGCAGCCGCAAATATCGATGACGGACCTGCAAAATCATTTTTGCTGGAAAACGGTTTGCTGGACAGAACTATAGAAAGAGAGCAGCTTTTTGATCTGTATTATGATCCTGCGGAGAGGAATAACCTGGTTGGAAGGCCGGAATACTGGCATGTATACGAAGATTTGGCCCGGAGGCTTCGGGCCTGGATGGAGGAAACTGATGATCCCCTGCTCTCAGGTAAAGTTGAAAAACCCCCGGGTGCTGTTATAAATAAAAGAACCAGCATTCATCCGGGAATGAGAAATCCCGAAGATCTCGAATAAAGCGTTTAAAATAATTAGACTTTAACCGATTAGGTGCGTTATAATGCAATTTAAACAGTAATTTACTGCTGTTTAATATAGTACCCATTATAGGTTATATGAGGAGGGGTTAGCTTGAAGAATGCATCCAGCAACCAGGAATTAAAGAAATTGGCAGGCATTCATGCAGCCGATTTGGTTCAGGATGGAATGCTTATAGGTATCGGCACGGGTTCCACAGTTGCTTTCTTTATAAAGGAGCTGGGCCGCAGAATCCGGGAAGGGCTTCATATAAGAGGCGGGGTTCCTACTTCCTGCGGTACCAGGCTTTTATGCATAGAGGAAGGAATTCCCGTAATAGACAGTATGCAGGTTAACCGTCTGGATCTGGCCATAGACGGAGCCGATGAGATTGATCCTTGCTTAAATGCCATAAAGGGCGGGGGTGCAGCACATACTATTGAAAAGATAGTTGCTTCCATGTCTGACGAGTTTATTTTGGTGGCCGATGAAAGCAAGCTGTCACCGGCCTTATTAACTAAATTTCCACTGCCTGTGGAGGTCATTCCGCCTGCACTGTCCTTAGTAAAAAAAAGAATTGAGCTTCTTGGGGGCAAACCTGTACTTCGCAGCGGTGTCCGGAAGGACGGCCCGGTTATTACTGAAAACGGCAATTTTGTTTTGGATATCAACTTTGATACCAGACCATCCGATTTGGAATGCCTTGATGCGGAATTGAAAAAGATTCCCGGCCTCCTGGAGACCGGCCTGTTTTCAGGCATTGCAAAGAAAGCTCTGATCAGCAGCAAAGATGGAGTAGAAACAAGGTTTCCGGAAAAATAAAAAATGATGGCTGATACTGTATTATAATTATTTACTTAAGCAATAAGGAGATTAGGGCATGGGAAAAGTGCATGTGATGGATCACCCGCTGATTCAGCATAAGCTGACATTAATCCGGGATAAAAACACGGGTTCCAAGGAATTCAGGGAGATGGTGGAAGAGGTTTCTCTTTTAATGGCATATGAGGTATACAGGGATCTGCCTTTAAAAGAAATAGAAGTGGAAACCCCTATGGGCAAGGCAAAAGGGTATACAATTGCCGGAAAAAAGCTGGGCATAGTGCCCATTCTGAGAGCCGGCCTGGGAATGGTGGACGGAATGACTAAACTGGTGCCCACAGCCAAAGTGGGGCATATCGGTCTCTATAGGGATCCGGATACTATGGAGCCGGTGGAATATTACGCCAAACTGCCTCCGGATATTCATGAAAGAGATCTGATACTAGTAGATCCGATGCTGGCAACAGGGGGTTCTGCCTCTGCGGCTGTTCATTATCTGAAGAAAAAAGGAGCCAAAAGCATTAAGCTGGTCTGCCTGATCGCAGCTCCTGAAGGAATCGAACTTGTGCAGAAGGATCACGATGATATTGATATTTTTGCAGCGGCAGTGGATGAAAGGCTCAACAGCCGGGGCTATATAATACCCGGGCTGGGAGATGCTGGAGATCGCTTGTTTGGAACCAGATAAGAGTCATGAGTTAATAAGCAGATAAAACAAATGAAGGTCCTGTCATTAAACGGCAGGGCTTTTTTTTTGCCCGTTTTAACCAGGCGTAAGTTACCTGTATATACTGTTCAGCCAATGTATACCTCAAAGCAAACAAGGCAATAATTGGAATAGCATTAATTTCAGTGAGGTGTATCATGATCAAAAATCAATGGTATGCTTTATACTTATTAATTTTGCTTACAATTATTATTCCTTTTTTTACTTTTTTTCTTGATAAAACTTCAGCAGCCCGGGCTGATACAGACCTGCTTGCAAGCCGGGATATCACCTCAGCTCTTGAAAACATGGGCTGCACCATGGAGGAAATCAGGATTGACGGCTGGGTAAAAGGAAAAGATAAGGGAAGGATGACTTTGGCTGACCTAAAGGAAATGATGTTGGAGATCCAGCCTGCTGTCTGCAATATGGAGAAGGCTGATATTAAGTGCAGTGAGTCGCAGGATATTCGTCAGGCGGTCCTTGCCTTTCAGGACAGGGGCATGAAAGGAAACATCAGCCTGTACAATATCTGTGTTTCAAATAAAAGAAAAGAATATGAGACCTATATAATTCTGCATATGATCCTGGATTCCGCTGCATTCAGTGAAGAAAAGCCGGTGCATAACAGGATGGAGGAAATGCTGGGCTGTTTTGGCGATGATCCTGTTGTAAGCACTACCTACACAGCCGCCATACCCGGAAAAATTTCGTTAAATGAAATGGAGGATACGGGCAGGCGCTTGTTTGCGGATTTGGACGGCATAATTTCAGAAGGCAGCCGGGACGGAGAATGGGTTAGTTTGACAGGCTTCAGCAGCAGGCTGGGAGGCGGACTGGATTCCGGGTCTGGTAGACTGAATCTGAATATTGCCCTCCGTTACAACAGTTATGAAGGTAAAACGATTATACGGCTGGGGACGCCTGTCATCCCTATTCCCTACTAGACTTAAGCAAATATGCTGCAGGAATCGGCAGGAGGTGAAAAAATGGCCGGCTTTCTGATAGCCAAAAGCGGACCCTTAAAAGGAAGAGTGACCATCAGCGGTGCCAAAAATGCTGCGCTGCCTGTAATGGCAGCCACTTTGCTGACTGAAGATATTTGTTTACTGGAAGGGGTCCCGGTGCTGGAAGACATTAATGTCATGTCTGAACTGCTCACTTATTTTGGAGCACAAATAGAAAGGCAGGGTACTGCACTTAAAATTGATAACTCCAATGTTAAACCCGGTCCGGCCCCCATCGATCTGGTCCGCAGAATGCGGGCTTCATTTCTGGTTATGGGAGGGCTTTTGTCTCGTTTTGGCAGCGCAAAAATTTCCCTGCCGGGAGGCTGTGCTATCGGGACAAGACCAATTGACCTGCATTTAAAAGGCTTGGCGGCAATGGGTGCGGATATTACACTGGGTCATGGATATATAGAAGCCCGGGCAGAAAGATTGACCGGCGGCAGGATCTATCTTGACTTTCCAAGCGTAGGCGCGACTGAGAATATTATGATTGCCGCTGCACTGGCCAATGGTCATACTGTCCTGGAAAATGCAGCGGGAGAGCCGGAAATTATAGATCTGGCAAACTTTATAAACGGAATGGGCGGTCATGTAAGAGGAGCAGGGACGGATACCATAAAAATAGAGGGAGTTAAAAAGCTTTCAGGGTGTTCTCACACCATTATACCTGACCGGATAGAAGCGGGAACTTATATGGCAGCTGCTGCTATTGCGGGAGGTGACATTATTCTTACCAATGTAATAGAGGAACATTTAAGGCCGGTTGAAGCGAAACTGCAGGAAGCAGGCATACAGATATATTCGGTTGATGAGGGGCTGAGGGTGATTTGTGAAAGAGATAAACCGGGTCAGTGCCCGCTGGCGCCATTGGATTTGAAAACCATGCCCTACCCAGGGTTTCCTACGGATATGCAGCCTCAGATGATGGCGCTGATGTGTACTATTCCGGGAACCAGCATGATTACTGAAACAGTGTTTGAAAACAGATTTTTACATGTCAGCGAGCTGAAAAGGCTGGGAGCCAAAATCAAGATTGAAGGCAGAACCGCCATTATAGAGGGTACAGAACACCTTCAGGGGGCCCAGGTAAAAGCAACGGATCTGCGTGCAGGAGCGGCTTTGGTATTAGCGGGGCTGGCCGCAAAGGGGACAACGGAAGTTACAGATATTCACCATATAGAGAGGGGCTATGAAGATATGGATATAAAGCTCAGGATGCTGGGGGCAATTATAAAGCGGATTCCTTAAATACCGGTAAAACCGGCTGTTATTCTGTCTGTCATTTTTGTATTGCTGCATTTTGTTCTAAAGATTGTGTCTCATACATAAAATGATTAAGTACATTTGGAAGAAACGGGGGATTTGCAAATGAGGCCGACAGGCAGAGGAATTTTAGTAATTATCACCGTAATATTAATGTTTTTTTCTGTTTTGCTGCAGCTCTCCGGAAAAAATGAAGAAGATTCTCAGAATAAAACTCCGGAGGAAAAAAAGTCCGATGATATAATAATCGAGACTGAAACCAAAGAACTGTATATTTCTTTATATAATCATTGGAACAAAAGGCTGGAAACACTGACCCTGGAAGATTACCTTATCGGGGTGGTAGCAGGGGAAATGCCTGCGTCCTATGGTATGGAAGCATTAAAGGCACAGGCTGTGGCTGCCAGAACACTTGCTGTTTATCAAATGCCGGCCTATGGGGGCAAAGGCTGCAGTCAACATGAAAATGCAGATGTATGCAGCTCGTTTGCCCATTGTCAGGAATGGATTACACAGAATCAAATGCGTAAAAACTGGGGTTCTGATTTTGACGAATACTTCAGGAGGATCCAGCAGGCTGTGGAAGAAACCAGAGGAGAAATCATGACCTATGAGGGAAGACCTATAGAGGTGTTTTATCACTCCACAAGCAACGGCAGAACTGAAGATGTCAGCGAGGTTTTCTCCAATTCCCTGCCGTATTATTCTTCAGTGGAGAGTTATGGAGATGAGAATACATCCAGGTTTGAGGGGAAAGTTACCTTAACAAATCAAAAGTTTGCAGATATATTTTATTCAAAATACGGGATTAAACTAAATCCCAAAAAACTTTCTTCACAGATAAAAATAAACGGATATACAAAGAGCGGGAGGATAAAGGAAATTACCGTCGGAGGGAAGAAGCTGCGGGCTACTGAATTTCGTCTTCTTTATGGCCTTAATTCCACTGATATTACATTTGAATTCGGAGACGACACTATAACCATGAAGACCAAAGGCTTTGGCCACGGCGTGGGTATGAGTCAGGCGGGAGCCAATTATATGGCCGGGCAGGGTTACACATACAAAGATATACTTAAGCATTATTATACAGGGGTATTAATATCACGGTATTAAACTGAAAAAGCCGCCTTCATCTGTATATTCGCCTAAAAATTGGCAAGAATATAGATGGAGGTGGTAAAATAATGAAAAAGGAAACCTGGCGTCAAAAGCTGAAGACAGCATTTAATAAAAAAAGTCTGGCAGTTTTCTTTAACAAATTTGGATTTTATCTCATATTACTTGTATGTCTGGGTATTATAGGCATAACGGCAGCCCTGACGAAAGGAGGAGAAGAAGGGCTGGTTAAAGGACAGGATCAGCCGGAGCCGTCATTCGGAATTGATATCAGCATAACGGATGTAACCGAACCGGATACGGAAGGAATAATCGGCTCATCCGATGGAAAAACAGGTGAAGAAAAGCCGAATGCCGCGGAAACAGGCAGTACAAATCCTGTTAATGAGAAGACTGATAACAAAAATCCAGAGGACAAAAAAACCGGTAAAGAGACAAAAACAGCCTCTGAAGCCCCGGCTGAAAAAACAGGCAGCAATGCAAATGTAAAGACTGAGGGAGAGACAGGCAAAGAGCCGGCAGGTAAACCGGCAGGCAAATCAGAAGAGGATGAAGCAGTTCCTGTTTCCCAGGCTGATTCTTCTTCCACTGAAATGATAATGCCTGTAAATGGTGACATTGTTAAGCCCTTTACCATTGATACCCTGGTATATTCCCCAACTTTAAAAGAATGGACTACACACACAGGTATAGATATCAGCGGTAATGTGGGTGATGAAGTACGGGCTGCATTATCGGGCGTTGTAGAAAGTGTCATGGAGGACCCCTTATACGGCATTGTCATTGTCCTGGCCCATGGCGAGGATCTGAAAACGGTCTATACAGGACTTTCCACCAAGGAAATGGTAAGAATAGGACAAAAAGTGGAAAAAGGCCAGGTTATAAGCGGCATTGGACGAACTGCAGCTTTTGAAATCACTGAAGATCCTCATCTGCATTTTGAAGTATTGTACAAGGACGAATTTGTGGATCCTGTGGGTTATATTAAGGAATATGAGTTTTAAATACTGAAAATCATTCTATATTTCACCCCCCTTGCATAATTATTTAAATATATAAGCTGTACTGCGAAACACCCCGGATAGATGGAGTCAGCAACAGAAATAGGGGCTTCCGGATCAGATTTTGTTAGGGGGGGGAATCGATTTTGAAGGATTATATCGAGGAAAGAGCTGTAGAAATAGCGCATCACATTATCGAATCGAAGGCCACGGTACGTGAAGCTGCCAAGGTATTCAAGGTAAGCAAAAGCACAGTACATAAAGATGTATCCGAACGCCTTCCAAAGATAAACCCCAGTCTTGCAGAAGAAGTCAAAAAGGTACTGGAGTATAATAAAGCGGAAAGACACATAAGAGGCGGAAGAGCAACCCGCATTAAATATAAATTGAAAAAATCAGCGGAATTATAATTGAGCAGCAGGAGAAACATGGTATAATCACAGAGATGTACCATGTTTTTCTTTGTCAAAAAAGAGGATTTTTGCTTAGAATATAGAATAGTACAAATAATTTTTATAAACCGCGGAATTGAGAAAGGTGAGATTGCTTTTGCTAGGATATAAAGATATAGGTATTGACTTGGGGACATCAAGCGTACTGGCTTATGTAAAAGGGAAGGGAATTGTGCTTAAGGAACCTTCCGTTATTTCTATTGACAGAAATACAGGACAAGTTCTGGCCGTTGGAGATGAAGCCAGGTTAATGCTGGGGCGCACCCCCGGCAATATAGTAGCTATCCGGCCTCTGTCCGGAGGCGTCATATCCGATTATGAAGTTACAGAAAAAATGCTTAAATATTTCCTGCGAAAGGTAACCGGAAAACGGCTTTTTGGCAAGCCCAGAGTGGTAATCTGTGTACCCAGCGGGGTCACCGAGGTAGAAAAGCGTGCAGTTTTGGATGCAGCTGCAGAGTCGGGAGCCGGCCGTATATACCTGATAGAAGAGCCTATTGCCGCTGCCATCGGAGCCGGCCTGGATATTTCAGAAGCCTGCGGCCATATGGTTGTTGATATAGGCGGAGGCACCACTGATGTGGCTGTAATCTCCCTGGGCGGGGCAGTGCTTTCTGAAACCATAAAGGTGGCAGGAAATGATTTTGATGAAGCCATAATTAAATACATGAGGAAAAAGTATAATCTTCTAATTGGCGACAGGACAGCGGAAGAGATGAAGATAAATATAGGTTCTGCATATCCCAGACAAGAAGAGATATATATGGATGTAAGCGGCAGGAACCTGATCTCAGGCCTTCCAAAAACCGTAAGGATTTCATCGGCAGAGATGATTGAGGCCCTGGAAGAGCCCATACAGGCAATTCTTGAATGTGTTCATTCCGTCCTGGAAAGGACTCCTCCGGAGCTTGCATCAGATATAAGTGAAAAAGGGATTGTTATGACCGGAGGAGGTGCCCTGCTGTACGGTTTTGACAAGTTATTGCAGGAGCGCACTAAAATAGCAGTATATGTTGCAGATGATCCTATTTCATGTGTAGCCCTCGGCACCGGAAAGGCACTGGAATCTCTTGACACAATTTCAAAAACAGGCATATTCGAGCATCGTAAAGGCATACCGGTGGCTTATTAAGAAACCGGTCCTATGATTTCTAACCGCCTGATTTATGACAGCAAGACCGGAAGAGAGTGTGAAAGAGAGTGGATTTAAATATATATGAAATAATTGAGTGTATTCCCCATCGTTATCCATTTCTGCTGGTAGACCGGATCACTGAGCTGGTGCCGGGTGAATCTGCAAAAGGATATAAAAATGTAACAATAAATGAGCCCTTTTTTCAAGGCCATTTTCCGGGCAAGCCCATAATGCCGGGTGTATTGATAATTGAAGCCCTGGCTCAGCTGGGCGCAGTTGCCGTCCTCAGCAGGGAGGAGAACAAAGGCAAGCTGGCGCTTTTTACAGGCATTGACGGTGTTAGATTCCGCAGACAGGTGATTCCCGGCGATAAACTGGAACTGGAAGTTAACGTTATAAAATTAAGAAGCAGCATGGGTAAGGCAGCTGTCAAGGCAAGTGTCGATGGAGAAGAGGCTGCAAAAGGCGAAATAATGTTTGCTTTTGCGAAACCATCCGGCAAATAAGTAAAAAATTTTGTTTATAATGAAAAGAAAATTATGGAGATTTAGAAGGAGTTCCTGTTTTTTTGACGAATTATTTTTATAGTAAGTTGTGTGCATCTTGCTTATTTGCTGGAAGGTGGTGAAGTGGGGTGACCATTACAGATGTGCGCATCCGTAAAATTGGGGGCGATGGGAAGATGAAGGCTGTGGCTTCCGTTACCTTCGACAACGAGTTTGTTGTTCACGATATCAAGGTCATAGAAGGACAAAACGGACTATTCATAGCCATGCCAAGTCGAAAGACCCCAGACGGGGAGTATCGTGATATTGCTCATCCTATCAATTCAAGCACCAGAGAAATGATCCAAGGCCTGGTATTAAAGAATTACAACGAACTAAAAGAGAAAGATGAGTAGCATTAAAGGAGAGGAAACTCTCCTTTAATGTTTGTTCAAACAGGCAGCACCCGGCTTTCTGCTTGTCTCAATTGAAGCAGACCGCCGGGATATGATATAATATGCTTGGATCTGGAGCCGGATTTTTACCGGCCTCTTTAAGTCAGGCGGTAATCTATATGCGGGTGCAGCATGGTGCAGCACGCTGTTTTTATGTAAAGCAGTGTAAATTCTGATAATAAGCGGCTGGACAGATAAAAGATAACCGATTTGATCACGTAAATGGAGGATAAATAAAATGCTTACCCGTGGGAAGAGTATTAAGATATTTTCCGGTAATGCCAATATGAAGCTGGCAAAGGAGATTGCCGGATATGTAGGGGTTCCGCTGGGAAATTCCAGGGTTTCCACCTTCAGTGACGGTGAAATCTCAGTAGACATCTATGAGACCGTCCGGGGTTCCGATGTATTTGTTATTCAGCCCACCAGTACACCGGTCAATAATCACCTCATGGAACTGCTTATTCTGATTGATGCTTTTAAGCGGGCATCTGCCGCTCAGGTAACAGCCGTTATTCCCTATTACGGATATGCCCGTCAGGACCGGAAGGTTAAGGCCCGGGATCCTATCACGGCCAAGCTGGTAGCTGATCTGATTACCACGGCCGGAGCAGACAGGGTGCTCACTATGGATCTGCATGCTGCACAGATCCAGGGTTTTTTTGATATTCCGGTTGATAATTTGTTCAGCTTGCCGATTCTTTCGAAATACTATATAGAACAGGGTTTTATGGGAGACGATATAGTTGTGGTTGCTCCTGATCTCGGAAGTGTCACCAGGGCGAGAAATCTGGCTCAGAAGCTGAATGCCCCAATTGCAATAATTGATAAAAGAAGACCGAAGGCCAATGTGGCAGAAGTTATGAATATCATAGGAGATGTTAAAGGCAAGCGGGCTATTATTATCGATGATATGATCGACACTGCAGGTACCCTTCAGCAGGGTTCAAGAGCGCTGACAGAAAAAGGCGGAGCCAGGGAAGTATATGCCTGTGCGGCTCATGCAGTCTTATCCGGACCCGCCATAGAACGAATTAAGGATTCTCCGATAAAGGAACTGGTGGTTACCAACAGCATTGATTTGGCGCCTGAAAAACAAATAGATAAAATCCGAGTGCTTTCGGTCGGCCGCCTTTTTGCAGAGGCCATAGAAAGGATTTTTGAGGGACTTTCAGTCAGCACTTTATTTGATTAAATATGCTTAATTATGAGCTTAAGGTATACATCATCAGAAAGGACAAAAACTATGTACATAATAACCGGATTGGGGAATCCGGGTGAAAAATACCACGGCACCCGGCACAATATCGGGTTTTACGTAATTGATCTGTTATCGGAAATACATAATATCCCCTTGAACAAGATCAAACACAGGGCGGTTATAGGGGAAGGTTACATTGGTGATAAAAAGGTAGTGCTTGCAAAGCCGCAGACCTTTATGAACCAAAGCGGCGAAAGCCTGCTTTTGATGAATCAGTGGTATAAGCCCAAATTAGAGCATAATATTGTTATATATGATGATATTGATCTGGATACGGGGGTTCTTAGGATCCGCCCTTCCGGAAGTGCAGGAAGCCATAACGGCATGAAATCTGTAATATACCAACTGCATAGCCAGGATTTTCCGCGGATTCGCATTGGCATAGGAAAGCCGCCGGAAGGTTGGGAATTATCGGATTATGTGTTGGCCCGTTTTCGGGACGACGAAATAGAAATAATGAAAAAAGCATGCCAAAGAGCGGTAAACGCAGTTGAAACCATGCTTTCTCACGGCATAACTGATGCCATGAACAAATATAACGGACATAATGGAAATGGATAGGAGAGGCGCAATTTGCCAATTTGGTATAAGGTCATGGAAAAATGGCCTGCATTTCAGAAAATAAAAGAGCATGTCCGCAGCGTAAGGGGTATAACATCATTTACCGGCGTGACTGATGCTCAAAAGTGCCATTTAACAGCCAGTATCGTATATCCTTTGAACAACACCTGTGTTTTTATTACCTACGATGAGATGCAGGCCAACACTCTGCTGGATGACTTTAAATTTTTCTTTTCTGATAAGGCGGTGCTGTTTCCGTCAAGAGAAATAATGCTTTATCATGCTGCTGCCCACAGCCGGGAGGTAACGGGTCAGCGGCTTTCTGTGTTGGGGAGGCTTGCTGCCGGAGAGAAACTGCTGGTGATTGCCCCTGTAGATGCCGTTTTACAGCCGGATATCCCGCTGCCTGTGTTTAAAAAGTCGCTGCTGAAAATACAGGAGGGGGAGGAATTATCCCTGTCGGATTTGGCGGCAAGAGCTGTTGATCTGGGTTATGAGAGGGTTTATACCATTGAAGGTCCAGGCCAGTTCAGTCTGCGGGGCAGTATATTTGATATTTTTCCTCCCGGGGCGGAGAAGCCTTACAGAATTGATTTTTTTGATGACTTTGTAGATTCTGTTCATGATTTTGATATACTAACTCAAAGATCCGAAGAGCGTCGACAGACTGTGTACATTCCGCCGGCTGTGGATCTAATTGCTTCAAAAGATGAGCTTAAAAAGGCGGGACAGGAAATAGAGAAAAACTTCAGGCAGCTTCTTCAAAAAATGGAAGGGCAGCCTGATTTTGACAAAGCACAGCTTTGCAGCCGCATGGACAGGCTGCTGGAACAGCTGGAGCATGGAACAATAAGCGAACATCTCTATAATTATTTCCCCTACTTCTATGAAAATCCGGGTTCCCTGCTTGACTATGCAGGACCTGATGCCTGCCTGGTCTTTGATGAACCGGCTCGGATCAGGGAACACAGTAAACAGAAAGCAGAAGAATTTTCGGTATATTTTCAGGATTTGCTGATGAAAGGTGAAGTTCTTCCCAAACAAGCCGGCCTGCTGGGAAGTTTTGATGTCATACTGGCCAGGGCAGATGAGCTGAGAAGCATTTCACTTATGTCCCTTCCCCGAAGCAATCCGGGCTTTCAGCCTAAACGGATTCAGACGGTTGAAGCCCGTACCATTCCTGCTTACCACGGAAAATGGGAACTTCTTGCCGATGATTTGCGTTACTGGAAAAGCAGAAACTATACCATTCTGCTTCTGTACGGCAGGCGGTTCAAGGCAAAAGGGCTGTCCGATGCCCTGAGAGAATATGATCTGGATACAGTTGTATGGACTCATATGCCTGAGGATGTGCCGCCGGGCCAGATCGCCATTGTTCCGGGTAATCTCAGCAAGGGTTTTGAATATACTGAAGGGCGCTTTGTCCTGATCAGCGAGCAGGAGATGTTCAAAACCCAGAAACGCAAAAAGGCTTCAAAGGCAAGAAAGAACAAGCTGGATTCCTTTGTTGATTTGAAAGTTGGAAGCCTGGTAGTGCATGAAAATCATGGTATCGGCAGATATATGGGCATAGAAAAGTTAAAGGTAAATGATCAGGAACGGGATTATTTACTAATTCAGTATGCGGGGACAGACCGCCTGTATATTCCGACAGATCAGATGGAGCTTATTCAGCCCTATGTAGGCGGTGAGGAGAGCACTCCCCGCCTGTCCAAACTGGGCGGTACAGAGTGGCAGAAAACAAAGGCCCGGGTTCGTGAGTCAGTGAAAGAGCTGGCTTTTGATCTTCTGAAATTATATGCCGAAAGAGAAGCTTCCAAGGGGTTTAAATTTTCAAAAGACACCCCATGGCAGGAAGAGCTTGAAGAAAGCTTTGTCTATGAGGAAACTCCGGATCAGATACATTCCTTGAATGAGATCAAGAGGGATATGGAGTCGGATATTGTAATGGACCGCCTGCTTTGCGGCGATGTGGGCTACGGGAAAACCGAGGTGGCTATCCGGGCTGCCTTCAAGGCGGTTATGGACCAAAAACAGGTTGCAGTTCTGGCACCTACCACCATACTTGCCCAACAGCATTATAATACCTTTGTGAGCCGGTTTGCTGATTTTCCTGTTACAGTGGACGTACTGAGCCGCTTCAGGACTGCCAGAGAGCAAAGGGAGATAATTAAGGCCCTAAAGGAAGGCAGCATAGATGTTATAATCGGAACCCACCGTTTGCTGGGCAAAGACGTAAAATTCAAGGATCTGGGTCTTCTGATCATTGATGAGGAACAGCGCTTCGGTGTCGGGCACAAGGAAATGATGAAGCAGATGAAGAAGAATGTGGATGTGCTCACCCTGACCGCCACCCCCATTCCCCGAACCCTGCATATGTCGCTGACCGGCATACGGGACATCAGTATCATTGAAACTCCTCCGGAAAATCGCTACCCGGTTCAGACCTATGTGGTGGAATACAGCGACTCTTTAGTACGGGATGCCATCATCCGGGAAGTTCAAAGAGGAGGACAGGTGTATTTTGTATACAATCATGTAAAGCGCATGGAAAAGATGGCGGAAAGATTAAGGATGCTGGTTCCTGAAGTCAGGATTGCCATGGCACACGGGCAAATGAGTGAAGCGGTTTTGGAAAGAACCATGATGGCTTTCTATGGACATGAGTATGATTTGCTTTTATGTTCAACTATTATAGAAAGCGGGCTTGATATACCCAGCGTGAACACCCTTATTGTTTATGATGCAGACTATTTCGGTCTGTCCCAGCTTTATCAGCTGCGGGGCAGGGTAGGACGATCCAATCGCGTGGCTTATGCCTACTTCACATATAAAAAGGATAAGGTGCTTAACGAAATTGCAGAAAAAAGATTAAGGGCAATAAAAGAGTTTACTGAATTCGGTTCAGGGTTTAAAATAGCTATGAGGGATCTGGAAATACGGGGAGCCGGCAATCTGCTCGGCCCGGAACAGCACGGGCAGATGGCTGCGGTAGGTTATGATCTTTATGTCAAACTGCTGGCAGAAGCGGTTAAGGAAATAAAGGGAGAAGAACCTGAAAAGCCGGTGGAAGCAGTGGTGGATATCGGGGTGGATGCTTATCTGCCCAACAGCTATATAGCTGAAGAGAGCCATAAGATTCAAATGTATAAGCGCATTGCGGCTATAGAGAGTTTTGCTGACAAGCTGGATGTGGAAGAGGAATTAATGGACCGTTTCGGTGACATGCCTCAGGAGACGGTTAATCTTATACAAATTGCCTATATCAGGGCTCTGGCTGAAAAATTCGGATTTTCAGAGATAATACATCGGGGCCGGGAAGTTAAAATGAAAATGAGCTCCAATCATAAGCTGACTCCCAGGACCCTTATGATTCTCCTCAATGAAAATCAAAAGATGCTCCGATATGTTGGCTCGAATCAGCCTGTTATGGTATTATACGGGAAGGATGCCGAAGGAAGTGAAGCACTGGCCGGTGTTGCCAAAGTTTTGGAAAGAATAAATGAACTGCAAAAGGGAAAGGAAGAAGCAAATTGAACAAAAGACAACGCATGGTGCTTATTGCACTCATTGGAATTATGGCTGTTCTCATGGCCGGCTGCAATTTAGTGCGGGTTAATGAGGAGAAGGATCGTCAGATAGTAGTGGCAAAAGTAAATGGAAAGGAAATACTCAAAGGTGCTGTATTGGATCAGTATCGTGCCAATTACGGGGTCCCGGAAGAATATGATGAGCAGATACTGACTGGAATACTGGATGCTCTTATTGAAGAGGAATTGGTAAAGCAAAAGGCAGAAGCCGCCGGTTATGTATTGAATGACGAGGTCATAAACCGTGCAAGGGAAGAATATGAACAGAGCCTTAAAGATTATGCAGAAGCTTTAAGGGAAGAAGCCGGCGAAGATGATGACAGCGATACCGATTATTTGCAGAAGGCAAAAGAAAAAATGTCGGAATATTATGAGGCCGCGGGCTTGTCAGAGGAAGAATATATAGAGAACTGGGCAAAATACATTGCCATTCAGGATTACCTGGACCAGCTTACCAATGATATCACAGTGACAGAAACTGAAATAGAGGAATTTTATCAGGAAGAATTGGAGTTTCAGCTGGACAACCCTTCGCTGGCAGCTTTTTATTCCTCGGTTAAGGTAGTTGAAAAGCCGGCAAGCAGAACGGTTAAACATATTCTTATCAAGCTTTCCGATGAAGATATGAATGCCATATCCTCCCTGAGACAGGAAAACAAATCGGAAGAAGCTGATGAGCTTCGGGACGAAAAACTGGCGGAAATACGTAAAAAGGCTGAGGATGTTCTGGTTAAGGCAAAGGCAGGTGAAGATTTTGAGGCCCTTATTAAAGAGTATGGGGAAGATCCCGGCATGGAAAATGAGGAAAACAAGGACGGCTATTCCATGTACAAGGATTCCAGCATGTATCCTGAATTCATTGAAGCATCCTTTAAGCTGAAAGAAGGAGAAATATCCGATTTGGTGGCTACGGATGCAGGTTATCATATAATAAAGGTATATGAGGCCAATGAGGATGAAATAACTCCCCTGGATGAAATAAAAGATAAAGTGCAGGAAGTGCTGTTGAACCAGAAGAAGAGCATAAAAATCGATGAATTGATTGCAGAATGGCTGGAGGAAGCTGATATAAAGAAGTATGAGAGAAGGCTGTAATAAACTGCCTTGACAATCATTATCCATAGTCCTTCAAAAGAGATGCATAAAAGCCAAAGTCAAGTAAAATAATAACGATGCAGGACAGTTTTCTATGATATGCCTATGAAGGAGGGATTTATGTGAAAGCAACAGGGATTGTCAGGCGGATAGATGATTTGGGACGTGTGGTCATTCCTAAAGAGATTCGCAGGACATTACGCATTCGGGAAGGTGATCCCCTGGAAATATTTACAGCCAGAGAAGGAGAGGTCATACTTAAAAAATATTCCCCGATCGGGGAACTCGGTGACTTTGCAACAGAATATGCGGAATCACTGCATGAGACCTTAGGATATATTTCCTGTATTACAGATAAGGATACTATCATAGCTGTTGCAGGAGGAACCAAAAAAGACTTTTTGGATAAGGCCATTAGTGCTGATCTGGAACAGATAATGGAAATGAAAAAGACCGTGCTGATAAACGGGCAGGAAGATAAACCCGTTGGCATCACTGTCGAAGGGGATAATGGGGAAAAGTATACTGCTCAGGTAATCGCCCCCATTGTGAACCAGGGTGATGCCATTGGTGCTGTGCTTCTTTTATCAAAGGATCCTGAAGCCCGAATGGGAGAGATGGAAGTGAAGGTGGCAGAAACAGCCGCAGGTTTTCTGGGCAAACAAATAGATCATTGATGTTTAATTGGAATCTTAGATTAAGAACTTTAAAGAGTTTAAGCGAAAGGGCATTGAAGAAATTTTCAATGCCTTTTCTTCATAGGAGCCCCTGTTTTATGAATATATTTACCAAAAGCGGCATAAAAGCGGATATAAAGGGTTGTCATCTTTCTCTGAATGATATACTATTCAAAGTAGCTTAGTTTTGGAACTGTTTAATTGTGCAGGAGGTTTTTATCGTAAATGGCAAAAAAATCTTTTGTAAAAGGGGCGGCTGTTTTAGCAGCAGCCGGACTCATTTCCAAATTTATAGGCGCTATGTTTCGGATACCCTTGACCAATTTAATTGGTTCTGCCGGAATGAGCTCTTATCAGATGGCGTATCCGATTTATTCTTTCTTGCTTATAGCTTCCACCGCCGGTATCCCGACTGCTATTTCAAAAATGGTTTCGGAGAATCTGGCACTGGGTAACTATCGTGATGCCCACAGGGTCTTCCTGTTATCAGTTCGGATTATGCTGGTCATCGGCCTTTCCACCTTTCTGGTTTTTGCTGCAGGCAGCAAACTGATTGCCCGTATCCAAGGAGTGGAGGAAGCCTTTTATTCTATTCTGGCCATCGCCCCTTCTCTAATCTTTGTTACCTTAATATCATCTTACAGGGGCTATTTTCAGGGAATGCAGTACATGACCCCTACGGCTTTATCCCAGTTAATTGAGCAGTCAGGGAAACTGGTGCTGGGTCTTTGGTTTGCCGCCCTCCTCCTGCCTAGGGGACCGGAATTTGGTGCCGCGGGTGCCGTAATAGGTGTTACATTGAGCGAGGGGCTGGCTCTGGCCTTTCTTATGGGAATGTATAAGCGAAGAAAAGAAGAAATTCATCATAATATCAGGACTGCTCCCCGGCCTCGTTACAGAGTATCCAACGCCTCAATACTAAGACGGCTTATAATGATTGCATTTCCGATAACCATAGGAGCCTCCATCATGCCTCTTATCGGCGTGGGAGATGCCCTTATCGTAGTAAATCGGCTGAAACAGACAGGGCTTGATGAAGAATATGCCAAATCCCTGTATGGACTTCTTACAGGCAGTGCAAACCCGCTGATAAATTTTCCCGCGGTCCTTACCATTGCCTTGGCCATGAGTTTGGTACCTGCCATTTCCGAATCCTTTGCAAGCAGAGATTTTGCCGGCATCAGGCAAAAGACGGAAACAGGAATACGCCTTACTCTGCTTTTAGGCCTGCCTGCTGCTGCGGGCATGGGAGTGCTGGCAAGGCCTATTTGTGCCCTGCTTTACAGCAGAGGTTTATCTGAGGCAGAAATAACCACAACCGGAGAGATATTGGCTATTCTATCCATCGGCGTAATCTTTCTGACCCTGATACAGACTTTAACTGCCATACTGCAGGGCATGGACAGAATGTCCATTCCGGTCAGAAATCTTGCTGTAGGCGCTTTGTTCAAAATAGCGGCAACATATGTACTTGTGGGTATTCCTGAGATCAACGTAAAAGGAGCGGCAATCGGTACGGTAATCTGTTATGCAGTGGCTGCCTTTTTGGATCTGGCGGCTGTCATACATTATTCAAGACTCAGTATAAAGTTCATGGATTATTTTCTTAAACCTGTTGCGGCAGTTGCAGTTATGGCCCTGTCCGTCCATTATGCTTATGGAAAGCTTGAAGGATTGGCCGGCAGTAATAAGGCCACCCTGCTCTCGGTTGCAGCGGGCATAGCAGTCTACGGCATAGTATTGATTGCTATCGGGGCCGTCAGACAGCATGATTTCGAAATGCTGCCAGGGGGTAGAAAACTGGGTAAGGTTCTGGCCCGCCTTAAATTAATTAAGTAGAAAACTCACATAAACACAGTATATTGGAAGGGAGACGAATCAGGAATGGAACTACATAGGCCCAAAATAATAATTGTGGGCTTGGGAACCGGCAGTAAAGATGAATTGACCATAGGTGCACTCAATGCACTGAAATCAGGCAGCAAGGTCATACTGCGCACGGAAAGGCATGGAATTATTCCCTTTCTTAAAGAGGAGGGAATCGATTTTACATCCATGGATGATATCTATGATAAGTACGAATCATTTGATGAAATCTACCCGCAAATGATAAACAGAGTTTTGGAACAGGCTGAAGAAGGCAGTGTTGTTGTGGGAGTACCCGGTCATCCGATGGTAGGAGAACGTTTTGTTTTCGATCTCTTAAGAGAGTTGGAAAGCATGCGGAATAAGGGTTTTGCCTATGAATGTGAGGTGCTGTCCGGTATCAGCCATGCCCATGCAGTTCTGGGGAAGATAGGCCGGGGACATCCGGAGGGGCTTAAAAATCTTACTGCTGCAGAATTGCAGGAAGGACAATTGGATCCGGGGCTGCCTGCGATTATAACCGGGCTGGACAACCCCGTGTTGGCCGGGGAAGTCAAGCTGGCCCTTCTTAATGTCTATCCTCCTGAATTAAAGGTCATTCACACCAGATACGAGGAGGATGGAAGCCTCATACTTGAAGAATTTCCCCTTCATACCCTTGACCATCTGCGGAAGTTTGATCATACCAGCTGCCTGTATTTACCTGCATTAACACTTCTGGAGCTTAATCGTTACCGCTTCCGCCATTTGCTTGAGATAATGGAGATACTGCGTTCTCTGGAAGGCTGTCCCTGGGACAGGGAGCAAACCCATGAATCCCTTAAACAATATTTGATTGAGGAAACCTATGAGGTGCTGGAGGCCATTGATTTGAAGGATATGGACAAGCTGGCGGAGGAATTGGGTGATCTTCTGCTCCAGGTTGTTTTCCATGCCCAGATCGCTAAAGAACACGGTGAATTTGATATAGGTGATGTTCTTACCGGCATCTCCCAAAAACTGATTCGGCGCCATACCCATATATTTGGATCAGCAGAGGTGGATTCATCCAAGCAGGTGGTAGAAAACTGGGAGGCAATTAAAAAGCAGGAAAAAGGACTGAAAAGCCATACTCAGGTTCTAAAAGACATACCATCAAATCTGCCGGCTCTCATGCGCAGTTATAAAGTGCAGAAAAAGGCTGCCCTGGTTGGTTTTGACTGGGACAATGTAAAGGATGCGGCAGATAAGGCAAGGGAGGAATTCAGGGAGCTGGAAGAGGCTTATGCTTCCGGCTCGAAGGAAAAGATACGGGAAGAACTGGGAGATCTGCTTTTTGCAATAGTAAATGTAAGCAGATTTTTGGAGGTTGAGCCTGAATTAGCCTTAACAGCCGCTATAGAGAAGTTTATCAGCCGATTTGAATATATAGAGGAACATGCGGACAAGCCTTTGGAAGAGATGAGCTTGGAAGAGATGGAAGCCTTGTGGCAGCAGGCAAAATTCCCAATAATATAGGTAAAATCAGGTATAATATAAGAAAAATATGGTAAACATAAAGATATAATTCCATTTGTAATTGGAATTTGTCAGAAAAACTAAAATATCTATGGAATAAGCAGGAATTCTGGGAAAAATAGCGAATATGCTATGATGAATCTAGATGAGAAATCCAGATATTTAATTTTGAAGGAGGGTTCTACGTGAACAAATCTGAATTAATAGCTGCAATTGCAGAAAAAAGTGAACTAACCAAAAAGGATGCTGAAAAGGCTGTTAATGCTTTTGTATCAGTCGTGACAGAAGCATTGGCCAACAATGAAAAAGTACAGTTGGTAGGGTTCGGTACATTTGAGGTTCGCAAAAGAGCAGAAAGGAAAGGCAGAAATCCTCAGACAAAAGAGGAAATTACCATTCCTGCATCAAAGGCTCCTGTATTTAAGGCAGGAAAAGCTCTGAAAGAATCCGTGCAATAAGAGAAGAACCGGGCTGAGCCCGGTTTTTTCATTAAGGGGGAAAAAAGAGTTTGCGTTTGGATAAATTCTTAAAGGTGTCGAGAATAGTTAAACGAAGAACCGTGGCAAACGAAATGTGCAGCCTGGGACGTGTTCTTATAAATGACAAAGTTGCCAAACCCGGCAGCGTGGTAAAATCCGGTGACAGAATCAGCATCCAGTTCGGGAATTATGTGCGCAGTTATGAGGTACTTGAAGTAAATGATAATGTTTCAAAGGAGAACGCGGCTAATCTTTACCGGGAAATTTAAAAAATAAGTATTGCTTCCCGCCGATAGGCGAATACTATCCATGAATACTGGTTTTACTCAGCCATTATTTCAGGATAGAGGGAGGCATGCGAAGATTTATGCATATAAAAAACAAAAGAAGCTTTAAGGTCATTTTCGTATTACTGCTTATTTCTCTTATTTTTGCTTCCTGCAGAAGAGAAGCTGAGCCGGATGATGAAATGCCAACTCAGAGCCCAAGCCCTGCAGCAAGTCCTATAGCAAGCCCTACAGAAGAAGTCCGCAAAGAGGAACCGCAGGAAAAGGATAAGGATAAAAAGGATGAAGAGGTGCAAAAACCTGAACTTCCCGAGGCTATAGCTGTTGAAGGCAATAAGGAGCCCAGCTTAAAGGTGTATATCGTTCAGGATAACAGTGTTAAGGAGATGCCCTTCGAAGAGTATGTTCAGGGCGTGGTAGCAGGTGAGATAAAGAACGATTGGCCGATAGAAGCTATAAAAGCTCAGGCCGTCATTGCCCGCACATTTGTGCTGCAGTTTATTGAAGAAAAAGGGCAGTCCAAGTACGAAAATGCCCATGTATCCACAGATATAGAAGAAGCACAGGCCTGGAATGCTGATGCGGTAAATGATAGAATTCGTAAGGCGGTGGAGGATACCCGCGGACTGGTTATTACATATAAAGGGGAATTTGCAAGAACCTGGTTTCACTCCAATGCAGGCGGGAAGACAGCAACCCCAAAAGAGGGCCTAAACTATAAGGAAGAAGATCCTCCATATATACAGGTGGTAGATTCTCCGGATACCGGTGAGGCAGTGGATGAAGACGCTAAAAACTGGACTGCAAGTTTTCCTAAAGGCAAAATCATTGCAGCCCTGCAGGAGACAGACAAAAAAATTAAGGACTTCAAAAAAGTTTCAATCGGAGAAACCGGGCCCTCGGGCCGGGCAATTACTATCAAATTTGATAATACAGATGTATCTGCCGCTGAATTAAGGCTTGCCCTTGGCACAACCGATATGCGCTCAACTTTGATTGATGAAATTGTTTTGGAAGGCGATAATGTAGTTATGAAGGGACGCGGATACGGACATGGTGTTGGAATGTCTCAATGGGGCGCATATAACATGGCCAATGAAGGAAAGTCTGCAGAGGATATCATTCGCTATTATTTTAAAGATGTGGACCTGGTTACCATGTGGGAATGATGCTCTGCTTAGGTTTCCATTCATCAGAACAAGGCATTGGATTTAAGCAGGAGTTGCCTTAAATCCAATGCTTTTCTTGTTTGTTCCGTCATATCGGCAGCATATTAAGCATAGAATCTTATAAGGAGGCATGGGTTCTGCAGGCCTTGGAGCTATGCTGTCGGGAGGAGGAGACGCAGTGCGGGAATTGGATGATAAAAAGCTTGTACGGGGCAGAAGCCACAGCATTCTGATGGAAAACCGGGAAAGGGTAATTATTACCGGTGTACAGGATGTTGACAGCTTTGACGAGGCTGCTGTGCTGCTGCTTACCGATTTAGGGTACATTACCCTGCACGGTGTTGACCTACACATCAGTAAATTAAGCCTGGAAGAAGGTCAACTGATAGTTGAAGGGGAAATAATCGGTGTGGAATACAGCGATAATGAAGGAGTGGGCGGCAAGAGCGGCGGCTTTCTTAAAAAATTATTCAGATAAGGAGGCTTTTGCCATATGCTTTCCACTTCCCATCAAGCTTATGTATTTTTGTCTACGGTATATGCCGGGTTTATCATAGGATTTCTGTACGACTGCTGCCGCATGGTGAGGAAAATGATCCGGGCAGGCAAGATCATTACAGGCCTGCTGGATTTATTGTTCTGGGCAGTTATAGGGCTTTTTTCTTTCTTGCTCTTATTCTATATAAATAACGGCACCGTACGATTTTATACTATTTTCGGTTTTGTAATAGGCTGGATTCTTTATATTGTTATCCTGAGTTCTTTTGTTATGAAAATTTTGAATTGGATTTACGAAACCTTAGCTAAAATCATAAAATGGATAATGAGGATTCTCCTATGGCCTTTCAGAATGCTGTATAGATTTTGTCTACCTGTTTTTAAATGGGCTGAAAATTTATTTAAAAAAGCAAGGGAGGATGTGAGAAGAAAATTCCTGAATTGCCGTAAAGAAACAATTAAAATAGAGGGAAAATAAAAGGATTTCTTGCTTCTGTGTCGAATAGAATAAGGACCGGAAGAGATGAAGACGGATGTTTGTCATCTTTCTGTCCCAGGTGAGATAAAGGAAGAAGAAGGGATCTATATGGCAAAAAAGAGGTATAGACTTAAATGGAGGACGAAGCTTCTGTTAGCTTCTGCATTATTGCTGTATTTTTTCTTTCTTTTTACACAGCAGGCCATCGAAATGCAAAGACAGCAGAACAAAATAGAAGAACTTAATCAGGCCATATCTCAGGTGCAGCTTGAGAATGAAGTATTGACACGACAAATAGAACATACCCAATCCGACGCATACATTGAAAACGCTGCACGGGATAAACTGGGGTGGATAAAAGAGGGCGAAACCATTTTCATCGAAAAAAACAATTAATTCATTTAAGGAGGATGCAGTTTTTTTATGTCGGTTGAGGTTGGACAAATTTTAGAAGGTACCGTTTCTGGAATTACAAATTTTGGTGCCTTTGTGGATCTCGGTGAGGGGAAGACAGGTATGGTCCATATATCCGAAGTTGCAGATGCATATGTGAAGGATATAAATGAATACCTGAAGATGAAAGAAAAAGTAAAGGTAAAAGTGCTGTCTATTGACGAAAATGGAAAGATCGGCCTTTCCATAAGGCAGGCTATGGAGGTGAAGAAGTCTTCCAGACCGGCTGATATAGACTGGAGCAAAGAAACACGCATTCAGAATTCAGAATCATTCGAGGAAGCCCTTTCAAGGTTTATGAAGGAAAGTGAGGAACGTCTGCTGGACTTGAAACGCAACCGAGATTCCAAAAGAGGCGGCGGGTATTCCCGCAGCAGGGGATGAGGCTGACATTCCGCATCCTGTGGAATTGATATGAAAAAGAAACCAAAAAATAAAGGGTTGACATTCTGTTTCTTTTATAATAAAATGTATCTTGCTGCCGCGGTAATAGTTATATTGCAGCGGCATTAATTTCGCGGGGTGGAGCAGCTGGTAGCTCGTCGGGCTCATAACCCGGAGGCCGTGGGTTCGAATCCCTCCCCCGCAACCATTATGGCGGCGTAGCTCAGTTGGCTAGAGCATTCGGTTCATACCCGAAGTGTCA
>ERZ773359.507-NODE-507-length-55776-cov-76.491125_pt1 | contig 55776 bp, 47 predicted proteins | sample MGYA00374955_ERZ773359 | MGnify/ENA primary metagenome ERZ773359 (study PRJEB29098, sample SAMN04486028) | biogas fermenter metagenome | study: EMG produced TPA metagenomics assembly of the Biogas fermentation microbial communities from Germany - Plant 4 DNA1... | reverse complement strand
CTCGCCGCTCGTGTTTATGTATTATGTAAGCGACCTTGGCCGACTCCAGCATCGAAGGGGTATAACCATCAGTACCTAGTCCTACGTTTACGCCCTTTGCAATCATCCCCACGACGTTTGGCACGCCGACGGCGTTGTTCATGTTGGACTCCGGATTATGAACGACATTTACGCCACATTTTGCCAAAAGATCGATTTCGGGCTCGTCTATGTGCACCCCGTGAATGGCAAGGCTTCCAGTAGTTAAAACCCCGAGCTCGTACAACCTGTCCGTTACACCCTTGTAACCCCTTTCCCTGGCATCGGTCACGTCCGCGAGACCTTCTGCCAAGTGAAAGTGAAAGGGCACGTCCAGGTCTTCTGCCTCTCTCACGCAGCGCCTTACGGTCTCATCTTCCAGCGTGAAAGATGCATGCAGCCCGAACATTGCCCGCACAAAGGGATCGTTTTTGTTCTTTTTTATGAATCTGACGTTTTCAGCGATGGAGGTGTCCCTCGCCTTTGGGCCCCAACGGTCTGAAACCTCAAAGCAAAGCGATCCTTTAAGCCCTATGTCACGCAAGGCTTTCTCCAAAACGTCCAAGCTCCCATCGATCATGCCAAATGAAGCGTGATGATCCAGCAGGGCGGTGGTACCGCATTTAACAGATTCTATGGCACCTATCAGGGCGCTGTAGTAAAGTTCTTCTTCAGTCGCGAGGTCTTTATCCATACTCCACCAAAGCCGTTCTAAGATCTCCTTAAACGTCTTTGGCGAGGGGCCTGCTATGGACATGCCTCGAGCAAAGGTACTGTAAAAATGCATGTGAGCGTTTAGCAAACCCGGCATCACGAGCCTACCGCCCAAGTCTTTTACAGTTACGCCTTCCCCATTACCATATTTTGCAAGGATATCGCCGCTTTTCCCCACCGCAGCTATAGTGTCACCATCGATGACCACAGCACCGTCTTCTATTACCCTGCAGTCTTCACCTAGGGTTACAATTGTTCCGCCTTTTAATATCAGCATTTCTATCCCTCCTTTCTGACTCCTAACTGCTAAATTTATCTAATTTGGGCAAACAAAAACAAATTTAAGTGCTTAAGAAGCTTCTATGTTTAATGTGAAGCAGCTTGAAGCTCATTCGCTGCACTTTCTATGGCCTCGATGATCTGCTCGTACCCCGTGCAACGGCACAAATTTCCTTCTATGGCGGTTTTTATCTCTTCTCTGGTCGGGTTTGGGTTTTTGTCGAGCAAGGCCTTGGCGGACATGAGCATGCCGGGAGTACAAAAACCACACTGAATGGCGTGATGTTTTATGAAAGCTTCCTGCAGCGGATGAAGACGTCCGTCAACCTCTAAGCCCTCGACGGTTAAAACCTCGCTTCCATCGACTTGTGCCGTCAGAATCAAGCAGGAATGTACCGCCTCGCCGTCAAGGATAACCGTGCAAGCGCCACATTCTCCCACGCCGCAGCCTTCTTTCGTACCGGTAAGGTGAAGACGCTCCCGAAGCGTATCGATTAATCTCTCCTTTGGTCCTACCTCAAGGCGATGTTTTGCCCCGTTTACGGTAATGTTAACTTCGATCTTACTCATCGACCTTCGCCTCCTGGAAAATCGACTCTAATGCCCTTTTGACCAAGCTCGCTAAAGCCACACGCTTGTAAGGCGTGGACCAGCGAACGCCCGTGAAGGAGATCATCTCTTCGCTTGCAAGTTCTCCTATCTCGACCGGATCGATGTCTTTTATGTCTTTGCCTGAAATGGCTTCTTCCACCTTTCCAAAACGTATCGGATAGGCCGTCGCCGCACCGGGCACGACCCTTGGATCAAAAATAGTGCCGTCATTTATGCCTAAAAGGATGGCCAAATTTAGGCGGGCTATGTTCATGGCTTTCCTTCTTCCTATCTTTTGGAAGTTCCCCAGATAGTCTTCGCTGACAAGTGGAATGTGCACCTCAGTCATGAGTTCGTCACTTTGGCGGTTGGTCTTGTAGGGGCCAGCCAAAAATTCTTCCAATGACATGGTCCTTTCGCCCCTGACAGAACACAGTTTAACTTGTGCCTTTAAGGCGATGAGTGGAGGAAGCAAATCGGCAGCTGGAGAAGCATTATTGATATTTCCTCCAATCGTGCCCCTGTTTCTAATCTGAGGAGAGCCAATGGTCTTGGCAGCTGAGGCCAGTAAGGGGAAGTGTTGCTCAATGATGGGAGATTCGATCAAAGAGGTATGGGTCAACAAAGCTCCCAATACTACACGGTCTCGCTCTTTTTCTATGAATTCAAGTTCTTTTAAACCGCTTATGTCCAATAAACGTTTAAATCCCTTAGCCCTGACATTTTCCTTTCTAATATCGACAATCAAGTCAGTCCCGCCGGCAATGGCCTTGACGTCTTCATAATTGCCGAGGAAATCTAGGGCTTCCTTTAAAGAACGCGCCTTTATAAATTCGTAGTCAATCATTTCTTGCCACGCCCCTTCTTTAAGGGATAGCCCAAAAGCACCCTCTCTAAGTTCAAGGGCAAGGATCTGATCCTCTTGCCCGTTGCCTGTGCTATGGCGTTGGCTATGGCAGCAGCTCCAAGTTCAAGCGTAGGTTCACCTATGGACTTTGCACCGTACGGTCCGTCCGGATCGGGATTTTCGACGATGATAGGAATGATCGTAGGCATATCCTTGGAAGTCGGCATCAAATAATTATCGAAATTCAAGTTTAAGATATAGCCTTCGTCAATTTCCACTTCTTCCAAGATGCCATATCCCAGTCCCATCATCACTCCTCCGTATATTTGGCCCTTCAACATCTCCGGGTTAATCGCCCTGCCTACGTCATGGGCGGCTGCCATGTTCAACACCGTCACCTCTCCCGTTCCCATATCAACTTCGACCTCTGCCATCTGACAGGCGTAGACGTATGTAAAATAGGGATTTCCCTTTCCCGCCTCCTCGTCCCAGTGAATGCTTGGCGCTACATACCAGCCCACATGGGACAGCTGAACGCCCGCCCAGAAAGCCTTGTTGGCAGCTTCTGCAAAGGAAATCAATTTCTTGCCGTCCAAGGTAAATAAATAGTCGTCTTCAAAGACGAGATCACTTGAGGATAAACCAAACTGATCGGCTACAAACTTTGATAAGGCATCTTTTGCCCTTGTGGCGGCGTTTAAGACGGCGTTTCCTCCCACCAAGGTGGAACGAGACGCCACAGTAGAGCCACTATCGGGGGAAATCGAGGTGTTGGCTTCTAAAAAAGTTACGCGCTTCATGCCCACTCCAAGCTCTTCGGCAGCAATTTGACAGAAGACGGTCTTCAATCCCTGACCGTTTTCAGCCAAACCACTGTAAAGGTAAACGCTTCCATCCTTTTGAATCGACAAAACAGCACCGGCAGCGTCCACTGCCTCAGCGCCCAGGCTGCAGCCTCTGTAACTTATGGCCATGCCTATGCCCCTTCGGGTATCTCCGCTTTGTGGTTTGCTGTATCTTTTATATTTTTCCTCGAAATCAATGGCCTTAGCCGCCTTTTCTATGACCTCAGCCAGGCTCACTTCGTGGCGATCCAATTTTTGGCCGCTTGCCGTTACAGAACCGTTCCTCAAGATGTTTTTCATGCGAATCTCAAGGGGACTTAACCCCAGCTCCTGGGCAAGCTCATCCATTAGAGACTCGTTTGCAAATATCACCTGGGGAGAGCCGTAACCGCGCATGGCTCCCGTGTAGACGTTATTGGTGTAATAACCATAGGTATCGGTTTTAACGTGAGGTACTTCGTAGGGTCCGGTCGCCTGAACGACAGACCTCCAGGGAACGAAGGGGGTTTGGCAGGCATAAGCTCCACCATCTGCTACTACTTCAATTTCCATGGCCGAAAGCCTTCCGTCTTTCGTGGCTCCGACCTTGTATTTCATCTTATAGGGATGCCTTTTGTAGCTTTCTACAATGGACTCTTCTCTGGTGTTTACCATCTTCACAGGCCTGTTTGTCTTTAAAGCCAAAATGGCAGCCCTGCAAGCCATGGAAGATACGACCTCGTCTTTTCCGCCGAAACTGCCTCCTATGTGGTTTTGAACGATCCTTATCTCGCTCAAACCAGCCTTTAGACACCTTGCAACGGCATCCCTCGTGGCAAATATATTTTGCACTGAACCGTAAACCGTCACCAAGCTCCCGTTCTCGTGAGGCACAGCAACTACCGCTTCAGGTTCCAGATAGCCGTGTTCGACAAACTGCGTATCGTATTCCCTATTTAAAATCACGTCTGAGTCGGCAAAACCTTTATTTACGTCGCCCTTCCTCAGTTTGTGGTGTATTATCTCGTTATCCCTGCGGTCTGGATGAATTGGACTCTCATTTTTAGCCTCGATTGGACAAAATACGCCCGGGATCTCTTCGTATTCAACTTCGATGGCCTCTAAGGCCCTGGCAGCGATTTCTATAGATTCAGCTGCCACCATGGCTATCCCATCACCTATGTAATAAACACGCTCCTTTGCCAAGATCTGTTGGTCTTGGATTATGACGCCTATTTCGTTACAAGGGACGTCTTCAGCCGTCATGACCGCCCATACGCCCGGAAGGGAACGCGCCCTTTCGACGTTTATTTTCTTTATTTTGGCCGAAGGATACCTTGCCCGGAGCACCTTACCGTACAACATGCCGGCAAACTGAAGGTCAGCTCCGTACTTCGCCCTTCCCGTCACCTTTTCGTAGGCATCAATCCTCTCTACAGGTTTATTTACTGTACTAAACATCTCTTTTCCCCCTCTAGCCTCGCTTTGGCCCTGTGGCCGTATGCCTATGCCTACAGGGCTAAAGCAGGTGTTCAAGACAGCGTAATGGCACCGACGGGACAACGCGTATAGCAGAGCCCGCATCCAAAACAGGCATCAGGGGTGACTTCGGCCTTACCGGAAGGTCCTACGGCTATAGCGTAATACAGACATGACTCCTCGCATCGGTGACATCCGGTGCATTTTTCCTCGTTCACGTTAGGTGTCACTTTGACAAGGGGTTCTTTTCTCGTCGACCACTTTTTGGCGGTTAACCCCTTTATTTCTTCAAGGGAAGAGTAGCCATGTTCGTCCAGCCACTTTGACGCTTCTTGCGCGATCCTCTTGAAGGCCTTGGGACCTTCTACGATCGCTTGGGTGCATATTTGCACTGCCGAAGCACCGACCATAAACATTTCAACAACGTCCTCACCAGTTGAGACCCCTCCTACCCCTATGACTGGTATGGAAACGGCCTGCGATAGCTCAAATACGTGGCGAAGCGCTATTCCTTTGATAGCAGGTCCAGAGACCCAACCGTAACCGTCGCTGCTTCCCATGTAGGGCAAGCCCGTCTTTAAATCTATTCTCAAAGCCGGCCCCACCGAATTGATGGCAGCCAAAGCATCCACCCCGACTTCTTCGAGCCTTCTTCCCAGCTCGGCCAAATCCGGAACACCTGGACTCACCTTTACGATAATCGGTTTTTTGGTAGATCTACGAGCTGCCGTAATAGTATTTAATACCGGCGTAATATCGCGGCCAACGTAGTGGGTTGATATCTCAAAGGCATCGGCAAAAGGCTCCGTCTTTGGGATAAGATCGGAAAGTTCTTCAGCTGTGTATCCCATCCCCACTATTATTGGGACGGGCAATGCGGAAATCCTTTCATATTCATTCTCAAGCCAGTATTCCGGAGAATGTTCGGACCAAAGCTCTGCGTTTATGAAGCTTTCCCTAAAGGCAGCCATACAGGGACGAGGCACATCGGCAGCCTTAACTGATATGGTCTTTGTCACGACGCCGCCTGCTCCGCCTTCTACCATTCTTTTGATGGTCTCGTAATTTCTTGAAGGAGGTCCCGCAGCGACGATCAAGGGATTTTCAAATTCCATCCCAGCTATATTTACTTTCAAGTTTGCCATATTTTCCCCCTCCTCTAAGGGCAAAGTAAATACTTTACTTCCCTCCCATGGTCAAGGTCATTACCGCCTTGGCCGTGTGTATCCTATTTTCTGCCTCATCAAAAACGATGGAGTGAGGCCCGTCTATGACCGAATCTTCAACCTCGTTTTTGCGATCTGCCGGTAGGGCATGCATGTACATGACGTCGGGGTCAGCAAGGCTCATCATCTTTTCGGTACACTTCCAATGTTTGTTGGCTTCTAATCGAGGGTTGATAACTTCCGGATCGGGATTGGTTACCCAGTCTCCCCAGTTTTTGGGGATCACCACGTGTGCTCCTTCGTAAGCCTCTTCCTGGTTATGCGTGATTCTAAGACTTCCGCCGTTTGCTTTGGCGTTTTCTTCGGCTTGCTTTATGGCCCAATCGGGCATATCGTAGCCTTCCGGATAAGCCAGGGTCACATCCATGCCATACCTGGGGAAGAGTAAAATTTGGCTCAAGGGCACAGATATCGGCTTTTTATGAGTAGTAGCGTAAGCCCAAATTACGGAAACCTTAAGCCCTTGGGTGTCTTTTACCTTTTCTTTTATCGTCATGAGATCGGCCAAGACCTGCATCGGGTGGTATAAGTCGCATTGTAAGTTCATGACAGGAACTGTGGCCCACTCAGCCATCTCGCGGAGATATTTGTTGCCGATGTCCCAAAAACAATTACGGCAGGCTATGCCGTGGCCGAAGCGGGAAAGTATTATGGCCGTATCCTTGGCCGATTCGCCGTGTGCGATCTGCATGGTACTCGTGTCCAAGTAATTGGCATGCCCTCCTAACTGAGCGATGCCGGCCTCCATGGAGTTTCTCGTGCGCGTTGACTGCTCAAAGAACATCAAAAATATGGTCTTATATAAAAGGTAAGGCGTTGGAACTCCCATGGCGAAATGTCTTTTAAGCTCGAAAGAAACATCTAGAAGCGTATCTATTTCTTCCTTAGTCCACTCCTGAAGAGTTATAAAATGTTTATTTCGAAATTGTGTTTGCATATTTTTGCCCTCCTCATTCTAGCTTTTCATGTTTGAATAAACATAAGGCACGGCGGCGTAAAGTGCCGCTGCCTTTACCAACTCGTCCTTCCAGGTGACTTCGTTTGGAGCGTGAGCCTGCTCCTCGTGTCCCGGGCCAAAACCCACACAGGGGATGCCGTAACGTCCCATGATGGAAACGCCATTTGTCGAAAAGGTCCACTTGTCCACTAGGGGATCTTCGCCGAAAAGTTCTCTATGAGCCTCAACGAGCGTCCTGCAAGCTATGTGATCTTCCTCCACCACCCATGCAGGGAAATAGCAATCCGTAGGATACACCAATCCTTTCCACGACGGACGCGCATAAGAATAAAGAGACACATCAGCCGAAGAAGCTTTAACTCCAGGAAGCCTCCTTACCTGATTTAAAGCCTCTTCCCAGGTTTCTCCTATAGTTAGGCGTCTATCAATGGAGATAGCGCAGCTATCGGCAACGGCACATCTCGACGGGGAGGTAAAGAAAATTTCCGATACCGTCAGGCTGCCTCGGCCCAAGAATTCGTCGTAGCCAAGATTTTCGTGCAGCGCCCTGAGTTCAAGTATGATAGGAGCCATCTTGTAAATGGCGTTATCTCCCCTTTCTGGAGCCGAACCGTGGCAAGATACACCTTTGGTCGCAACTTTAATCTCCATCCTACCCCGTTGACCCCTGTAAACCCTGCATGCAGTGGGCTCGGTCAACAATACAAAGTCGGGCCTTATCTTATCCTCTTCGATGATGTACTGCCAGCAAAGTCCGTCACAGTCTTCTTCTTGTACCGTGCCCGTTATGAGCACAGTGCAATCGCCCAGCAATCCCAACTCCTTCATGATCTTTGCACCGTAGACCATCGAGGCCATGCCGCCCTTTTGGTCGCTAGCCCCTCTTCCGCCAATTCGTTCTTCGTCCTCAAATCCCTCGTAAGGATCGAATGTCCACAGAGAAGGATCTCCCACATCGACCGTATCTATGTGACCATCCATGGCAATCAATCTAGGGCCATTTCCAACGTATCCAAGTATGTTTCCCATGGGATCAATATCTATCCTGTCAAAACCCACCTTTTCCATTTCTTGAGCAATCCTATTTACGACAGCCCCTTCATTGGAGCTTTGACTTGGAAGGGCAATGATATCCCTTAAAAACTTGCTGATAAGAGGCCTGTAGCTTTCGGCCTTTTTAAGTATCTCTTTTCTCAGTTCCACGTCGATCCCCCCTTTTTTACATATTACTTAAAAAACAACATAGCTTCGCGAAGAAAGAGTTATGACGCAAATCAAAATGGCTATCACAATCGTCAAGCGCAATTACGCCCGCCTAAAAGGCGGTCTCATTTAAGCTCTTTTAAAAGGCCCGTCCTTTCGTTAAACTTCTCGATTAGCTCGTCTATTTTGGGCGTTACCTTTGGAATGTTTTCCCAGTAGTTTTCGTAATCGTACCATTGTGCATTTAGTTCATCCGGACATTTTCCCTGTTGTTCTATCCAGGTGTAGTACTTGAGATTGTGAACGCGGAACCTGTCGTAGTAAGAAAGCTCGAGCATCCAATCTGTGGTCTGAGAGAGCATGTAGGCGTGAAGGTCTTTTTCTGCCAGTTGTTCATCGTAGGGACCTTCTGCTTCTCGCATTTCTTCTACCCTTGAGAGGTACATTTCAGCTGAGTCGGTGAAGACCGTCAATATTACGTCTTTTTCGGTGAGATCGTAGTATTTTGCCATCTTTACTGCGCCAATGACGTTTGCTATGCCCGATATCCCAAGAAGCGAGAGATTATCCGTTACTTCGCGTGGAACGCCCACTGAGTTTAGGTATTCTCTCCCCGCCTCTTCGTTAAAAAGCCTCAGCAGGCGCAGGCAGGCTTCGTCATCTATGTCAACAATCATATCGGTATTTTTAACGTTATGTATCCATGGGACATGTTTGTCGCCTATGCCTTCGATCCTGTGATCGCCGAACCCGTTGTAAAGGAGGGTCGGGCATTGTTTAGCCTCGCAAACGGCAATTTTGCTTTGCGGGAAAATTTTCTTTAGATAATCGCCGCTTCCAAGCGTCCCGGCGGAGCCTGAGGTCAAGGAGACGCCAAAGTATTTATCTTCAGGCTTCATGATTTCTGCCAATACCTCTTCCATGGCACTGCCGGTTACCTCGTGATGCCAAAGGTAGTTTCCAAATTCTTCGAATTGGTTAAATACCACTACGTCTTCTCTGGTGCGTTTCAATTCCCAAGATTTGTCAAATATCTCTTTGACGTTGCTTTCGCCACCGGGCGTAGTTATGATTTCTCCGGCAACGCTTTTGAGCCATTCAAACCTTTCCCTGCTCATCCCCTCAGGGAGTATGGCGATAGAGTCACAACCTAAAAGTTGAGAGTTGTAAGCCCCGCCCCTGCAATAATTTCCAGTAGAAGGCCATACCGCTTTCTGAGAGGTCGGATCGAACTGTCCTGTTACGAGGCGAGGAACGAGACAACCGTAAGTGGCGCCAACTTTATGAGCACCTGTAGGAAACCACTTGCCGACCAAAGCTACGATCTTCGCTTTGACGCCTGTAATTTCGCTCGGCATCACAAAGTAATTGACCTTGCCAAAAGTTCCACCCTTTTCTTTGGGTTCGTTCTTCCAGGTTATGCGAAAAAGGTTAAGTGGATTTACATCCCAAAGACCTACTTCCTTAAGTTTATCCTTAATAGCTTGTGGAATCTTCGTCGGATCCTTCATCTGTTCAAAGGTAGGAAGAATGATGCCCTTCTCTTTCGCCCTTTCGACTGCCTTTTTTAAAACTTCTTCGTTAATGGTGAGGTCTATCAATTTCGCTCTCTCCTTTTCGTTTATATTTTATTTTATTTAATTCATTGAACCAAGGATACGGCTTACCGCTTCAAGTGTCGGCTCTACGACAAAAGGTCTGCCGGCAGCTTTTCTTGCGCTCTCCGAATCCTTCAAGCCGTTACCTGTGACGATCACGGCTATGCTTTCGTCGCCTTTCAACTTATGGCTTTGAGCGTACTTTAAAAGTCCGGCAAAACTGGCAACGCCCGCGGGCTCCCCGAATACCCCACTGGTGCGGGCGAGCAATCTCATGGCCTCTAATATCTCTTCATCGGTAACAGTTACCATATCACCTCCTGAGTTTCTTACGGCACGAAGCGCCTTAGCCCAGTTTCGAGGCTCGCCAACGGCGATGCTATCTGCCAAGGTATTGGTCTTTTCCTTGGTTATGAAATTTTTCCCTTCTATAAATGCTTTATATATGGGAGCTGCGCCTTCGGCTTGAACTCCTATGAGCTCAGGAATTTCGTCTATCAGGCCAATTTGTTTCAGGTCGTAAAAGCCCTTATAAAAACCGCTTATTATGCAACCGTCGCCCACGGAAACAAAGACTTTGTCTGGAAGATCAAAGGACAGCTCTTCAGCCAATTCCAGCGCGCACGTTTTCTTGCCCTCGACCAGGTAGGGATTTATGGCGCTGTTTCTGTTATACCAACCATAAGTTTCAATTGCCTTCGAGGCCAACCGGAAAGCGTCTTCATAAGTTTCTTTGACCAAAAATACTTTAGCCCCGTATATCAAAAGTTGAGTCACTTTATTTATGGGAGCTTTTTCCGGGACAAATATGTAGCAATCAAGGCCGCCAACGGCAGCACATCCCGCCAGCGAACTTGCGGCGTTTCCGGTAGAAGCACATGAAATTGATGTTGCTCCTGCCTCTTTTGCCTTCGCAACCCCTATAAAACTCGCCCTGTCTTTAAAAGAAGCCGTAGGGTTTCTGCCGTCGTCTTTTATTAAAACTTGTCTTACTCCAAGTTTTTTCGCCCAAAATGAGCTTTCGTACAGGGGAGAACATCCTACCTTTAGGTTTGGAAAAAAAGAAGGATCGCTTATGGGAAGAAGGTCTATATAACGCGAGATGCTTTTTTCCTTTCTTTGAAATAAAGTCTTGGGAGTGAACTTGCCCTTTATTTCCCCGTAATCATATAAAACGTCTAAAGTGCCGTCAGGTCCGCAGTCCGTGCAGGTGAAAGTGTCACTTTCAGGGTCAAACTCTTTTCCGCAAAGGACGCATTTTAACTTCTTAACTAGAGCCACGATCAATACCTCCTTTTTCGGTGCCTTTCGAACTAGATAACGACCATCTGATTTAACCGCTCATTCAAAGAACTCATCGATGCAATGGCAAATGAAGGCTATCCTTCAAGAAAAGATGCAGCTATTGACATATATCCTCGCGTTGCCTTTACGAGCTGATCTACATCTAGGCGCTCATCTTTGGTGTGAGCCAGCTTTTCCTCCGAGGGACCAAAGCTTATGGTCGGAATGCCCTTTATTCCTCCATAATAACAGCCATTCGTGCCAAAGCCGGACTCAGATAAAGAAGGATCCATCCCCACCAAGCGCAAGCCCCTCAAAGCTTTTTCAACGAGCTCTTCGCTTTCCTCAAAAAACCAGCCCGGCGCAAAATGTTTGACCCTGATGCGCTTTCCGGTGAAGCATTCCACGTAATCCTCAGATATTCTTACGTCGGCGTTAATATCAGGATCAATGTCCCTTGCAAGTGATATCAGGCGCGAAATTTCTTCCAGGACTTGCCCTTCCGTCTCGCCACTCAAAAGCCTCCTGTCGAAGGTGGCAACGCACCTGTCAGGCAAAACACTCGTTCCCGAAGAGGGCGATGTCGTCAAATCGGTTAAAACCAAGATCCCGTCGCCAAGCAAGTAATGGCGCGGTGGCAAAAAATGTTGCCTAATATAAGAGAGGAGAAAAACCATCTTTTCTGCGGCGTTTACTCCCGATAGCGGAAGAGAGGTATGGGCACTTTTTCCTTGAACCTCGACGATAAGCTCAGCTCTTCCACGTTGGCCTCTTTTGATGTTCAAATTCGACGCCTCTCCTATAACCACACCATCAGGTTCGAAAAGCTCATGCACCTTAGAGGAAGCCACGCCTTCGGCTACTTCTTGGTTAACGACACAGGCTACAGCCAATTCGCCGCTTAGACCTAAAAATTTGGCATGTCTTTTGAGCTCAGAAGCGGCTATGATCATCGCGGCCAAGCTCCCCTTAGCGTCAACTGCACCTCTGCCGCAAAGATGGCCATTATTTACTATCCCTCCGTAAGGGTAAAAAGACCATTCTATGGCGTCTCGAACATCGACGTGATCCATTTGAGACTCAAAAAGCAGACGCTTTCCCCCGGGATTAAACATTTGCCTTCCAACGACATTTCCCATATCGTCTGTTGTGACTATATCGTAGCCAAGCGATTTAAGGAGATCCGACAAGAAATGAGCGATTTTTTCTTCCCTGCCTGAGGTGCTTGGGATGCCTACTAATTTGGAGCATAACTCAACTACCGCTTGAGGTGAGACTTGGCATATAACTTCATGAAGGGTTTCTCGCTTCAACATAATAACCTCACCGCTATGATAATCGTTTATTGGTTTCTATTATACTAGAATTTATTTAAGTTACAATTAATATTTATTTCTGATATACTTTAGGCATAACTTATTAGATGATCAGATAAAGGGGGATTTTGAAAATGACCCTACAGCAGTTGCGGACCTTTCTTACCGTTTGCGATGAAATGTCCATTACTGGCGCTGCTTCGAGGCTCTTCATTACACAATCCGCTGTGAGTCAACAGATTAAGGCTCTTGAAGAAGAATTTGAAATAAAGCTTTTTGATAAAAAGGGAAGGCGCATCTGTATCACATCCGACGGAAAAGTCTTCTTTGAAATAGCTAAAAATATCATCGAAAAGGCGGACTCAATAACCGAAAAGCTTAAGGCAACCAAGAGCTTGGAGGTAGGAAGTCTAAATTTGGCCAGTACTCATCATCTGGCACAATATCTTCTCATGAAGCCCTTGATAGAGTTTCATAAAAGGCATTCCAAAATAGATTTGACGCTACAATCGCTAGACGCACATGAAATAAGGTCCGCCGTCGAAGCAAGGGCCGTCGACATAGGGTTCGTTCCAGATGGAACGTCGGTTTTGTCGCCCTTCCTTAACATAACCAGGATATACGAAGACCGCATGGCCTTAATCGCCTGGCCGGAACATCCTTGGAGGAAAAAGGACAAAATAAATCCCTCACAACTAGAGGGAATGCCCTTTGTTTTTGCTTCTACGCCGTCAAGCATTAACGATATCGCCGTGGCATTTTTAAAAAGACATCGTATAAACGTTGAAACCTTCATAGACCTGGGCAATATTGACCTGCTTAAAGAGGCGGTAAGACACCGAGTAGGCCTTGCTTTAACCAGCAAACTCGCGATACAAGAAGACATTTTGCGGGGCAGCCTAGTGGAGCTTCCCCTTGCGGGAGTAGATGAATTGAGCTTTAATTTTCTCATGCTGACTCACAAATACGAAGAACCTAGCTATGCCTCATGGGCCTTTCAAAAAATTCTTAAAAGCCATTTAACCAAAACTAAGGAGGAAAGAAAATGGGAAATCCACTCATAGGGATAGTAATGGGATCAAATTCCGATGTAGAACGCTTAAGGGGAGCTTTTAATATCTTAAATGAATTGGGCGTTTCCTTTGAGGTAACCATCGCATCGGCACATAGGACCCCTGAAGACGTCGTGAACTACGCAAAAAATGCAAGAGATCGAGGCATCAAGGTGATCCTGGCGGCGGCCGGTTTATCTGCAGCTCTTCCTGGAGCCTTAGCCGCCAATACTTCACTTCCCGTGATAGGTCTTCCCTTAGATGTCGGACCGCTAAAGGGAATTGATGCGCTTCTTTCTATCGCACAAATGCCTTCCGGGATCCCTGTTGCAACCGTAGGGATAGGACAAGCAGTTAACGCCGCTTTGCTGGCTGTACAAATCCTTTCAACATGCGACGAATCATGGGGAGAGAAAATTACCGAATATCGTAACAAATCCTCCAAAAAGGTGTTAGAGGCACGAAAAAATTTAGGCGAGCTGCCAACAACACCACCTGAAGTTTTTGCTTAAAGACTCGCCATGGACTTGATTAGGATTTATTAAACAATTTTTATATAGAACTGTGCGGACAACAGGTAATCATGTAATAAGGAATAAAAATCTAAAGTATAAAATAGTGACTGTGCGCCCAAAATACAGAAGGACTAATCTTGAGTTTCTTAGCGACAGAACTCACAACTAAAGATGTTTCGAAAGATGCCTCTTATGATTTGGCTTTATCCGACAAAAGTCCGATACCGAGCTAGGCATCGGACTTTTGTCTTAGTTTTAATTTAACCCCAGGGATTACTGAGCTCGGGGTAAAGCGGGAAGAAGTGAACTAACTCTTTGACTTCCTTGCGCACTCTTTCTTTTTCAACTTCGTCATCGGGATGAGACAAGGCCCTATCGATCAGTTCGGCTACGATTTCCATTTCTTTTTCTTTCATTCCTCTAGTGGTTAGAGCAGGCGTTCCTATACGAATGCCACTCGTAATCATCGCCTTTTCGGGATCAAAGGGGATCATGTTTTTATTTACAGTTATGCCCACGCTTTCCAGGATTTTTTCTGCTTCCTTGCCCGTTATGTTTTTGCTCCGCAGATCAACGAGCATCATGTGGTTATCAGTGCCCCCGGATACAAGCCTGAAGCCCCGCTCGCTAAGCCCTTTAGCCAAAGCTTTGGCATTAGCGACAACTTGTTTAGCGTATTCTTTAAACTCGGGCTGCATTGCGAGCTTAAAACATGTGGCCTTTGCCGCTATAACATGCATGAAGGGTCCGCCCTGAGTTCCTGGGAAAACTGTTCGATCAAGTTGGGCGCCGTAATTTTCTTTGCACAAGATCAAAGCTCCACGCGGCCCTCGCAAAGTCTTATGAGTGGTGGTGGTAACAAAATCGGCGTAAGGAACAGGGCTTGGATGGGCACCACCGGCAACAAGACCTGCAATATGGGCCATATCGACCATTAAGATGGCGTCAACTTCCCTGGCAATATTTTGGAATCGCTCAAAATCGATAAACCTGGGATAGGCACTTGCTCCTGCTACTATGACTTTGGGTTTGTGTTCTTTGGCAAGAGCCTCAACAGCATCGTAATCTATCGTTTCAGTGTCAGGCTTGACCCCATAAGGCACTATTTTGTACCATTTGCCGGTAAAATTCAGAGGGTGCCCATGAGAAAGATGGCCACCATGGTCTAAGTTCATGGCTAAAAGCGTATCGCCTGGTTCCATGACTGAAAAATAAACAGCCATATTGGCCTGCGTTCCCGAATGCGGCTGAACGTTTGCATGCTCGGCGCCAAAAAGTTCGCACGCGCGCTTTATGGCCAATTCCTCTATGTTTTCTACAAATTCGCAACCGCCATAATACTTTTTGTGAGGATAACCTTCTGCGTACTTATTGGTGAGCACAGAACCTTGGGCTTGAAGGATCGACAGGGGGACAAAATTTTCCGATGCAATTAGCTCTAAACCGTCGCGCTGCCTCGCTAACTCGCCTTCCATCATCCCGCAGACTTGGGGATCAACTTGGGTCAACGATGAAATTAAACTCTTTTCGATCATTTTCCTCCTCCTTAATAAAGGCTTTCTTTTACCATGCAGTCTCGCAAGGAGAGCAATGTACGCTTCACATATTATTTTAGAGCTTTATCCTTTAAGAAACAATTCATAATACCTTCTGCTGTACTGTAGAAAAATCTAATATAAATATTTATCCCGTATTTGCCTTCCCTTCAGGAGAGTTTAATCCTGCAGCAGCCAACACCTCGCGGTTACTTGGCGCTATTTTCAAAAAGTCGGAGAATTAGGATAGTTAATTTCGATCACCCCTTCCAAATTTTATTATATATTTATGTGATAGATGTAACATCATGCAATCTGAGCAAACAGACCCAATTCTAACTTGTTCAAAACCTTTTGCACAAATTTGTATTTATAATCAATACGCATGACGGACAATAAAAAAGGAGGCATGGACGTGACCAGTGAGGAAATTGCGCGTTACATCGACCACACAAATTTAAGACCGTTGGCAACCAAAAAAGATATTGAGCTTCTATGTGCGGAGGCATTGCGATATCGCTTTGCTGCTGTCTGCGTAAATCCTTTTAGAGTTCAACTAGCGGCTTTGCTACTTAAGGGTTCAGGCATAAAGGTGGCATCGGTGGTTGGGTTTCCCCTTGGTGCAACCTTCCCCGAGGTAAAAGCGCTTGAAGCAAAAAATGCGCTCGAAAACGGAGCGGAAGAAATAGACATGGTGATCAATATTGGGGCTTTAAAGGATGGCGACGATGATCTCGTTTTAAAGGATATAGAGGCAGTGACAAGCGCTGCTTCCGGTGCTACTGTAAAAGTCATACTTGAGTGTTGTTATCTCACCGAGGAGGAAAAGATAAGGGCATGTCGCCTATCGTCCGAAGCCAGAGCCAACTTTGTAAAGACTTCAACGGGCTTCGGGAGTGGTGGCGCTACACTTGAAGACATAAAACTCCTTCGCGCAAACGTGCCAGCAAGCATGGGGGTCAAGGCTGCCGGTGGCATTCGTGATTTTAAAACCGCCCATGTTTTTATAAAAGCTGGAGCAACGAGGATTGGAACGAGCAGCGGACCTCAAATAATGTCTACATGTCCCGCGTAAAATGGAAGTAAACTCAACCAGATTGCGATATACTTAACCTATGGGTGACTTTACGGCTTATCTGAACGACTTGAGATATAAAAAAATATTGGGGATTAACCCTCCAGTATTTGATTTTGCCTTTTTTGATTTTTGGGCCAAACCCTTAGGGTTACTATACATCTTGGAGTACCTGCGCCATCGCGGAAACAGCGTGGATTTGATCGACTGCATCTACGAGGGTCGTGACAAGCCAAAGACATATGGTCGCTATAAAACTAAGAGGATAGAGATAGAAAAACCCTTACCTTATAAACACATTCCTCGCAAATTTTATCACTACGGCATGACAAAGGAATCCTTCGAAGAAAAGCTGAGTAAAACAAAAACCCCTGATATCATTTTGATTACTTCCGGCATGACCTACTGGTATCTGGGCGTCAAGTGGTGCATTGATATAGTAAAAAAGTTCTTCCCAAAAGCTCCTATACTACTTGGCGGCATATACGCCCAGCTTTGTCCAGGTCATGCCCAAAAGATGGGCGCTGACGGAGTTCAAACGATGCCTCTTGATATCTCCTATTTTCGTCCAAGCCTGGACTTATACAAAAATCCGGAATATGGTGTCACGATTACATCCATAGGTTGTCCTTTAAACTGTAGATATTGCGCTTCCAAAAAGCTGTGGCCCCACTATAAAAAGCGGCCTGTATCCCAAGTAATAGACGAGATTTCGTTTCAATCCGGCTTCGCGACCGTAAAAGATATCGCCTTCTACGATGATGCGCTCTTAATAGATAAAGAAAATCATTTCTATTCTTTGTGCGAAAAACTCAAGGAAAACTTCGGCCATTTACGCTACCATACTCCCAACGGACTCCATGTGCGGGAAATCGATGAAACTTGTGCACGCTACCTTTATGAGACGGGCTTTAAGACCATACGTCTTAGCTTGGAAGGTACTGATCCTTCCGTACAAAAAGCTGGCTCCGATAAGGTTCATGACCCTCAATACATATGGGCCGTAGAAAATTTGTTAAAAGCAGGTTATTCTCACAACAATATAGAAACATACATCCTCGTGGGATTGCCAGGGCAAAATTATGAAAGCGTTAAAAAGGCAATCATCTTTGTTAAATCCTTGGGCGCAACTGCAAAGTTGGCGGAGTACTCACCCATCCCAGGGACTTTTATGTTTGAGGAAAGTGCCAAAGCCCTTCCTGCGTTAAAAGAAGAACCTTTATATCACAACAACACAGTTTACTGCGGATATTTATCCCCTGAAATTACGCAAAAAGAGCTTCAATCGCTGAAGGATCTTGCAAAAGATCCCACATAACAAGGTAACGCCGATTCAAATTCATAACGTTACCTTGTTATGTGAAAAAATTTAATTGTTAACCTCAAACACGGCTAATTAATCAGGACTCAAACCTGTGATTTGACGGTTTCCTTGCTAAGGGTGACCTCGCTTTCGCATCCGCCGTTTTTAGGATCATGCACCTGCTTCCAGGTAACTACGGGCAACCCCCAAATGTTTATGAAACCTACCGCTGAGGAATGGTCAAAGGCATCTCCGGCTGAGTAAGTTGCAAGGTCTTTTGCATATAAAGAATTTGGAGATTTAAGGCCAACAACCACGCTTTGACCTTTATAAAGCCTGACCCTCACGACACCGTTTACTACCTTTTGCACTTGGTTAAAGAAGGCATCTAAAGCTTCCCTTAAAGGCGAAAACCAATATCCTACGTAAGCCAGTTCGGCGTATTTCAACTCCAAATCAGCTTTGGCAGCTATTACGTCTTTAGACAACGTCATTTTCTCCAGAGCCTTTTTAGCCTGCAGCAACACAACCGGTGCTGGACATTCATAGACCTCCCTGCTTTTAAAGCCAACCAGCCTGTCTTCGATCATATCTATGCGCCCTACACCGTACTTCCCCGCAATTTGGTTCAATTTTGCAATTAAACTTACGCCGTCCATCTCTTCGCCATTTAGTGCGACAGGAATTCCTTCCTCGAAGGTGATCTCTATGTACTCGACTCCATCGGGCGCCTTCCAAGGATCTACCGTAAGCGTAAAGGCATCAGATGGTGGTTCAGTCCAAGGATCCTCCAAAGGACCGCACTCGATGGCCCGTCCCCATAAATTGTCATCAATGCTGTAAGGACTTTTCTTCGTCACTGTGATCGGAATGCCGTGTTCTTTAGCATAATCTATTTCTTCATCGCGAGAAAAATGCCAATCCCTAACTGGCGCCATCATCTTTAAGTCGGGTTTTAATGCCTTAGTACATACCTCTATGCGCACTTGGTCTTGGCCCTTGCCGGTACAACCATGGGCTACGGCTACGGCACCTTCGATCTCCGCAATCTTAGCGAGGTACTTTGAAATCAGAGGCCTGGAAAGCGCCGACGTTAACGGATATGTTCCCTGATACATGGCGTTAGCCTTTAAAGCTGGCCACACATAATCCTGTACAAATTCTTCCTTTAAATCCATGACGTAAGCATTGCAGGCTCCGGTTAACAACGCCCTCTCCTTGCATGCCTCCAAATCGACAACTTGCCCAACATCAGCGGTGAAGGTGACTACGTCATAGCCTTGGTCCATCAGCCATTTTATGGCAACTGAAGTGTCAAGTCCCCCACTATAAGCTAAAACTACCTTACCTTTGTACATTACAATTCCTCCTTTTAGGACATGTTCATAAAATAAAAAGGCCCGTCCCACTTAAGGGACGAGCCTTTAATTGCCCGCGGTGCCACCCTTTTTGGCTAGGACCTTTTCGTCCTGCCCTCTTACCGGCCCTTTTCGGAGGCCACCCGAGTTCCTACTTGGCTTCAGCCTTTCTTCGGAACTGGCTCGGGGGCTCTTTTCGATCCGGCTTCACTCGAGGAACGCTCTCAGCTATCGCATCCCCTCTCTGTCGACGAGCACAAACCTACTCTCCCCCTCGTCGCCTTCATATGAGACAAACGAGTGGAATCAGGTCTTATACGTCTAGCTCGTCTTATTCGAAGAGATACAAACGCCATTTAACATACGCTCCTCTTTGAACTTTAGGTTATTTAACCAGGTCTTTGAACTTTTGTCAATAGGGGTAGGGCAAAAAATTTTACCCGCACATGATACATTCATAGTTATTTTCAAACTACATGCCTAATCTAATATTTTTAAACCCCTTTTTAATGCTTCCTTTTGCACTCACGCTTTCTACACCTTCAACACTGTTCAATTCCTCACAAATTGAACTAATCCGTTCTTCTCTAGGTATTATGACGGATATTTCTAATATCATCTCTTCTTCGCCATTTACTTCCTCATTTATTATATTGATGTTTTTGATTGAAACATCATGCCTTCCGAGCAAAGTTCCTATATCTCCTATTAATCCTGTCCTTTCTTTACAAACTAATCTTAATACTTCTGTTTTTGAAAGTTCGATCTGTTTCTCGAGGAAACCTAAGGACACAAGTGAAAACAAAACTATTCCTGCCGTAATCATGCTTCCATAGTAATAGCCTATCCCTATCCCCAAGCCTATGCAACTGCATGTCCAAATGCAAGCAGCCGTTGTAAGACCCTTTACAGCATTGCCTTCTCTTAAAATAGTTCCTGCGCCCAAAAAACCGATGCCGCTAACTACCTGAGCCGCAAGTCTTGCAGGGTCTCCACTTTTGAAAGCATCAATTGAAACAAGCATAACTAAAGCAGAACCTACCGTAACCAAAATATGAGTTCTCAGGCCTGCAGGTCTGTTTTTAACTTCTCTTTCTAATCCTATTAGGCCTCCTACTATGGCTGCCAATACCAATCGCATTATAATTTCATTTTGCGTTATCATCCAAATCGCCTTTTTCTCTGATCTATTACTACGATATATTTGAAAATAACACTTTAGTTTCTTCAAATAAGAAGAATACTAAAGTGTTATTTCACTTCCCCGAGAGAGGAGATTACTTTTTTAGTCTCCAGATCTTTGCATCCTCTCCATTAAAAAGGGAGAGAAGAGTGAAAATATCGATAAAAGTATCAGTACCTTGCTAATTACGCTCGAAAATAATATGCCAATACTGCCATGACTCAGAATAAGCGCCCTTCTCAATCCCGTTTCACCTATAGGGCCAAGTATGAGGGCTAAAATTATAGCGGCAGGATTTAAATCCAATTTCCTTACGAAATATCCAAATATGCCAAATGCAAACATGATCCAAACATCGGCTAATTGATTATTAATGGCATAAGAACCCACAGTACAAAGCGAAAATATTAGAGGGATTAAAACATTATCTGGAACCAGGGATATTCGAGCAAAGATCTTGGAACCAAATAAACCGAGTATCAGCATGAAGATATTAACTACTATAAACCCAGCAAAAAATGTATATGTGATTTTTCCGTGTACGGTAAACAAATCAGGTCCCGGTTGTAATCCCTGTATAATTAGTCCGCCTAACAAAACCGCGGTAACACTTTCTCCGGGTATGCCCAACGTCAAAGTTGGTATCAAGGATCCTCCTGTAACAGCGTTGTTGGCCGCTTCCGCACCTGCAACTCCCTCTATTGCACCTTTTCCGAATTCGTCTTTATTTTTAGAAAATCTCTTCGCCTCATTATACCCTATAAAAGATGCTATAGTTGCACCTGCTCCTGGAAGTATCCCTATAATCGAGCCTATAACTGTGGATCTCAGACATGTCGGCATTATTTTTTTGATTTCATCTTTGCTTAACATTACTTTGTCCTCAAAATCTACAAACTTTCTGCCTGATACTATCTTTTCTTCAGCCAATATAAGCACTTGTGACATTGAAAACAAACCAATCAAAGTAGCAGTAATAGGCAAACCTGAAATCAAATAAGGGGAACCAAAAGTAAATCTGGGCACTCCCAACATGGGATCCATGCCTATGGTTGAAAGCATGAGACCTAATGCACCTGATATCAAACCCTTTATGATAGATTTCGAGCTTACTCCAGCTATTATGGTCAGCCCAAAAATTGACAACCAAAAATACTCAGCAGGCCCAAATTTCAAGGCCAATTTTGCAAGGGGAGGTGAAAACAAATAAAGAGGTATACTGCTAAGGATGCCTCCTATGAAAGAAGCGATAACCGCCGTACCTAGGGCTTTGCCGGCCTTGCCCTTAAGAGTAAGTTGATATCCTTCTATGACCGTAGCTGCTGCCGCGGGGGTACCAGGGGTATTTATCAAAATTGCAGAAATTGATCCGCCGAAAATTGCACCGCAATATACTCCCGCAAGGGTGATAAGACCCGTACTGGGTGACATGCCAAAGGTAATAGGTATCAACAATGCCACTCCCATTGCTGCAGTAAGACCGGGCAATGCACCTATTATAATTCCAAGAGCTACGCTGGCAAATGCTGCAAATAAGTTGGTTATACTTAAAGCTTTTATAACTCCATATACAACATCGTTCATTTTCCCGCCTCCAATTTAAATTATAAATCCCTTTGGAAGGGGTACTTTTAGAAAAGAACAAAATATGAAGTAGACTCCAATGCAAAAACCTATAGTTGTAATAAGCGCAATATATTTGTTAACCCTCAATCCAACGAGAGTAATCATGAGATATATGAAAGTAGCCGTAAAAAAACCTAAAACATTTACCACAAATACATAAGCAAAACATGACGTGATAACAAATAAAAACTGTTTTCCTTGAAAATTCTCAAAAATACCTTCGCCTTTTCCCTCTTCCTTTTTCATGAAAGTTTGAATAATATGCACTAAAGTCAATACTCCTAATATAGCCGTTATGAGGAAAGGATATACTGCCACTTTATGAGGCAATTGCTTTGCTAAATAAAAATACAAAAAGCAAAAAACGATAAGAAAAATATTTAAAATATTACTGTATTTTTTCATATTATCGTCTCTTTTCTCCCTTCTAGGATGCAAATGAGCTTTTTGCAAAAGGGAGAGGGTAATTTACACCCTCTCCTTGTAAGATTATATCTATTTCAATGTATTATATCGAGTTTCTAAGCCGAGTTTATATCTGCTTTAACTTAGGTCAAGCGTTGGGACTACCTCTTTTAGATATCTTTCTTCCTTTTCCATATATTCTCTAAGTTCTTCGGGTCCCATATATTTAATCGGAAGGTTCGCATTTTTAGCCTTTTCCATGTGTTCCGGAGATTCAATAGCTTTTTTGAATACATCATGAAGCTTTGCAATAATTTCCTTGGGAGTACCCTTAGGCGCAACTAAGCCCCTCGCTGAGCCAAACAAGACGTCATAACCCTTTTCCTTTAGCGTGGGGACGTCTTCGAAACCATCTAATCTCTCTTCCGTATATGAGGCTAATATCCTTAGCTCCCCACTTTTTGCAAGACTTGCAACTTCACTTATTTTGGCAACGGTAGCATTTACATGCCCACCTCTTAAAGCTGCTAACATATCTGCACTGCCGCCAAAGGGTACATGCGTGACCTTGATACCAGCCAATGTGGCAAAGTGGGCTGCCCCAATATGATTCGAAGCCCCCGTGCCATTATTTGAAATCGTTATTTCTCCGGGATGGTCCTTCGCATATTGTATAAATTCTTCTATGGTATTCCATTGGCTATCAGCTCTCACAACTATCACGCCAGGGTCGTAAACATGGTTCAAGATCGGTTCAACGTCTTCTTTTTTATACCTGGTGTTTCTTTGCAAGGGCAGGCTTACAAATGTAGGAAGATTTATAAACCCTATGGTATAGCCATCGGGATCCGCCATGCAAAGCTCCGTATATCCCAACTCGCCATCAGCCCCAGGTTTGTTTACGATCACCAAAGGTTGTCCTAGTATTTTTTCTGCAACAGAGCAAAGTATTCTGGCACCAACGTCAGTACCTCCTCCTGCCTTGTAAGCTACAATGACTTGAACGGGTCTTTTGGGATAATCGCTTGCTGCATCTGCCCCGCCTGCCTTAGCTAAACTTGCGGTCAAAGACAACGCTAAGGCTACAATAAATAAAATCGACAATACTTTTTTCATTTTATACCCTCCCCATTTAACTATATGTTAGCATTGTTAGCATTATTGGCATCGTTAACTACATTCTGTCGAAATATTATCACTATTATTATACCTTGTCAAAGAGATCGAGCTACATAATTCTTGCATGGAAAATTTGACATAAAAATTGTTATGGTAGCAAAAACCAACTAAACTCGTTGTAAAGGAGGTTCTTGCCACCATAACATTATGCCAAAAAACGCAATTCACATTAGACTTAGTCTTGGAAAAATAAGCATTTGCCATCAAAGTACAATTTAAGGACAAAGAAACAGATGGCTAAACCCTCGATTTCATCGTGGATCTAAAGATACTCAGTAATGCTAACAATCCCTAAATATGATATCGGCCATTTTATTTAAAAATTATACAGATTTTATCAACCCTTCTTTCATGAGCATCTTTGTGGTCTCTTGAGCAATTCTTATTTTCTCTTCCGCCACCTGGATCAATTCGTCCCGAGACATGGTAATTTTTGCCAGGCCCTGCTCAATCGCCTTTACTCCCACTGATGCAGCAACTTGTGGATACACCCACGTCTCGTCCATAGTCGGTATCAAATAATCCTCATGCAAGCCTATTTTTTCTGCACAATCAGAAAGCGTCTTAGCTGCGGCAATGCACATCTCATCAGTGATCGCAGATGCCCTTACGTCCAACGTCCCCCTAAATACAGCAGGGAAGATTAAAGAGTTATTTATTTGATTCGGAAAATCGGATCTACCCGTGGCCACGATTCGAGCGCCAGCCTCTTTAGCCTCCCAGGGCCATATTTCAGGTACTGGATTGGCGCAAGCAAAGAGCATTGCGTCATTGGCCATCTTTGCGACCCATTCTTTTTTCACCACATCAGGCCCCGGCTTGGTATAACAAAACACCACATCTGCGCCTTCGAAAACTTTTTCTTGGCCTCCGCTTATGCCATCAGGATTTGTAATTTGAGCGAGATGGCGCTTAACGTCATACTTTACGTCATCAAGATCGCTTCTCCCCGAGTAAATAACACCTTTACTATCCGTAATTAGCACGTTTTTAGGGTTAACGCCTGCGCTAATTAATATCCTTATTGTAGCCACGTTTGCTGCCCCGCAACCTAAGAAGCCAACTTTTATATCATCGATTTTTTTGCCAGTGATTTTAAGTCCGCTATATAAACCTGCCAAGTTAACCGCAGCCGTTCCCTGCTGATCGTCATGCCATACAGGTATCTTGCAATCCTTCCTAAGTTCGTCAAGTATGTAAAAGCATTTTGGCTGGGCGATGTCCTCCAGGTTAATTCCTCCAAAGGCTGGAGTTAAATTCTTAACCGTCTCTATAAATTTATCAGGATCTTTTGTGTCAAGGCAGATGGCTACGGCATCAACGCCACCGAGGTATTTAAAGAGCATACACTTTCCTTCCATCACAGGCAATCCAGCTTCAGGTCCTATATCACCTAAGCCTAACACTCTTGTCCCGTCGGTCACAACTGCTATCGCGTTGGCTTTATTGGTAAATTCGTAAACTAGATCGGGATTTTTCTGTATTTGCCTGCATGGTTCCGCCACGCCCGGCGTGTACCATATGGCGAAGTCCGATATGTCCCTAATGCAGCACTTTGGCACTGTCTGCATTTTCCCGTGATAGAAACGATGCAATTTTATTGCTTCTTCTGCAGGCTTTTTGGCTTTTTCTAGCATTTCTTCATTTGTTGAATCCATAAGATCCACCTCACATCTCTGCGACAGATACGTCCGTTAAAAACTATTTACAAAGCGCGGGAACCGTCAGGCTGCCGTAAGGCATTAATATGTAATTCGGCCTATCGTGCTTCTTTTCTGCGTATTTTATCGCTTCTTCAACAGAATCCATCTTGCGCATGAACAGACCTTCCGTTTGCTCTTTTGATAAAGAAGAAATCAATATTATTTCCTTTTCTTCGGCCACTTTACATATGCCGTAAGCCTTATGTCCGCCCATGGCAAATTTCTTCTTTATACGTTCGATTACGTCGCTAGGACGTTTTGCATCGCGCATCCACTCTTCGAAAGTACGCTCTCCATACCCTTGTGAGCATTCTGCGATCAAGATAATGGTCCCACCAAGTTTAGTTGCCTTATCGGCATGATCAAGTGCTTTTTGAGCTTGATAAACGTTAATATCTCTCGGGTATCCTCCAGCGCTTACAATAGCAACATCAGCTTTCCTTTCAATGGGTACTTCGTACATATCAGATGATACTGATGCACCTTCGTACCAAGCGCTTTCCAAATCCCCTGCTACGATTTTTACTATCTCCTTTTTGCTGTTTGTCACTACGTTTAAAATGAAGTCCACTCCAACAAGTTTAGCTGCTTCTATCATTTCAAGGTTCACGGGATTTCGCCTTAAAGGAGGAAGGTCATCCATGAGATACACCATGCGAGAATGATTTTTTTCTATGCATACTCTGCCTGCCACTCCTGGCAAAATACTTTTTCTTCCACCGGAAAATCCAGCGAAATAGTGGGGCATAATTACACCCAAAGTGATTAGGAAATCCGCCTCTGCAGCCAATCTATTAATTGTTAAATTTAAACCCGTAGAAAGCTCGCCAAACTCGAGCAAAGAAGAAACGTCATCAGCGCAATGAGAGACAAATTTATACTCATCGACTAAATTTTTGCCGTACACTTCCACGTTCTGCTCATGGGTATGAGGATCATGGATGCCTGTAGCTGTAAGAAAAGTGATTTGGTCTTTGCTTATACCGCTTGCATGAAGATTTTCGAGCAAAGGCGGAAGTAAACTCTCATAAGGAGTGGGTCGAGTGATGTCATTCACGACTATCACTACACTCATTGGATTTTTTATATTGACCAATTCTTTCAAAGAAGGAACACCTATAGGATTATTTAACGCTTCTTGCACACCCCGTAGGGCATCTTCAATGCCCGGTCTCTCGTTGGGTTCAAGTATTTTGGTTACTCTGTCCTGATCAATATTAAACGAAAGTTCCGATCTACCATATTTCATATTCATCAACACGTAAAACCACCTCATCTTTAGAAAAGAAAGCCTTGTGGGAAGAAAATATATAAGTATTGAGTAAAAATATGATATATTACAAAAACGCTCCCAATTGCCACAGCTAGCGAAACAATAGTAGTCTTGAGATTGCGCTCATCGCTAAGTGTCCATTGGATGGCCCACATGGAGATTGTGCTAGCCACGAAAAACCCAACGTAATTTGCCGAAAGGACCCATATTAGCGACCATAGCATAGTTGCTGCCATGTACTTGTTAATTTCTTTTATGAAAGACTCAACGTACTGCGGTTTGATTTTAGATTTTACTATTAATGCAATCCCGGTAACGGCCAAAAGCACTATAATGACTTTTGGAAACATCAACCCGAATTTAGTAAAATCTCCAATATGAAACCAAAACATAGCCGCAAAAACAAGCATTATAAGACCACCATAAAGATCTGAATTCAACATCATCAGGCAGCCCTCCTTCTTCTACGAGCTGAATAAAAGGGCCACAAAGCGGATATCAAAGAAATCACAATCAAAACGATTGATATAGGCCTTGTGAAAAATATTATCCATGGCATGCCTGGAGATATGCTGTTTCCCATCAAATACCCCTGTACTAGTCCTTTCTCAGCGATCGGCCCTAGCACAAGCCCCAAGACAACCGGGCCTGGACTAAATCCCAACTTCCCAAGTACATAACCGAGATATCCACTTCCAAGCATAAATATTACGTCCATGAAATTATTCCTCACGGCATAGGAACCCACGATGGTCAGAAGCAAAATTCCTGGCACCAATACGCGGATTGGCAATCGCATTATAATTTGGTAGAACAAAACACCAGCAAACATTCCAATTAATACGGTAAGAGCCGTGGCCACGAAGAAGGACGTCATAAATGTGTATGTAATCTCCGCATGTTTTGTAAAAAGTTCGGGTCCGGGGTTGAGTCCCTGAATCATTAAAGCTCCATAAACAACTGCTGCTACTGGAGATCCTGGAACACCTAAGGTAAGAAGCGGTACGAAAGATCCCATAATTGTTGCTTTATCAGCCGTTTCTGTAGCTACGATCCCTTGAGGATTCCCCTTACCGAAGCTCTCAGGATTTTTGGAAGCCCTTTTAACTTCGTTATAAGCTATTAAGTTGGAAATATTACCGCCAGCGCCTGGTAAAATCCCTACGAAAAGTCCAATAATCGAAGATCTTATAAGGTTAACTATATCAGCAAAAGCGTTTCGAAATCCCTTAAATATGGCTTCTTTATAGCCCTCAACGGTACTGCCAACGCTAGTGTTTTTCAAATAGGAACCAACGGGATTTCGTGCCATCTTAAAAACCTCTGGTATACAAAAGAAACCAATCAAAACTGAAATGAGCTCTACGCCGCCCTGAAACGAGGATATGCCAAAGGTAAATCTCACATCACCACCGACGGGAGCAATGCCAATAGTGCTAATTAGTAATCCAAGTATCCCTCCCGCTATACCTTTTAATAAGGAATCGCCTGAAAGTCCTGCGATAATAGTAAGACCAAAAATACTTACCCAGAAGTACTCAGGGGGACCGAATTTGAGGGCAATCTTCGCCAAAGGCAATGAAAATGCTATAAGCCCAATTGTGCCAATAAAACCCCCGACAAGCGAAGCAAATGCAATAGTAAATAAAGCTTCTTGCGCCCTTCCCTGCAATGTCATGGGGTATCCGTCAAAGCATGTTGCGATTGAGGAAGGCGTCCCTGGAGTGTTGATCAGGATAGCAGGAAAAGCACCGCCGTATATGGCTGAACAATACACGGCGCTTACACATATAAGTCCCATTACAGGATCCATAGCAAAGGTAAATGGGACCAATATTGCCACTGCCATAGTGGCCGTAAACCCGGGCAGGGCTCCGGCCATCATGCCTAGTGGAATGAGTAACGTCATAGCGGCAAGATTCTTAAAAGCAAGAACATTAATAAACGCATCTAAAAATATACCCATCGTTCAAATCACCCCTCCCAGATCTACAGGCCACTTTTAACTGCGATTTATTTCATTTCCAATTTGTCCAATATGCTTTTGTAATACTCTGTGCGTTCTTCGACAAACTTCTTCGACTCTTCCGGTCCGTAAAAAACCATTTGAAATCCCATCGACTCCATCATTTCTTTATACTCAGGTGTCTCATTAACCTGCTTGAAGGCATCAGCCAATTTATTTACTATTTCATCGGGTGTCTTGGGAGGCACACATATACCTCTATAAGCACCTTCTACAAAGTCGTAGCCAAGCTCTTTAAACGTAGGAACATCTGGGAATAAGGATAAACGCTCTTCTGTAGCTACAGCTAAGGGCCGCATTTGATCTTTATAATTTGCAGCCATGGTGGTATAGGTCATTAATCCAGTCACATGACCTCCTAAAAATGCAGGAACGGCATCGCCTGAACCAGTAAAAGGAATGTAAACGGTATCGATACCCGCCGCCTCATTAAATTCAACCGTCCCGAGGTGATTTGCACTGTAACTTCCACTTCCGCCAAGGGTTATTTTACCAGGATGCTCTTTAGCGTATTTAACGAAATCGTCAAGGGTTTTAAACTTGCTATCTACGGGAACGACTAACATGTTGGGCGTTGCCTCAAACCAACAAACGGTATTTATATCTGATGTTTTATAACCTGTATCCTTCCGCTGAAGCGGCTGTAGTATTATGTGAGGTATGTTATGACCACAAATCGTATAGCCATCAGGTTTTGTGCGCACTATTTCCGACCATCCTACTGCCCCGCCGCCGCCGATTTTATAGGTTATAATTGCCTGCGTTCCGAGAATTTTTTCTAAGTGAGGTTGTTGTGCCCTTGCTGTAATGTCCGATTCTCCGCCTGGATTAAAAGCTATAACGTAAGTAATCGGCCTTTCCGGATATGCTGCTTTCGCCGTACCGCTAAACATTCCAAATATCGCCAATATGACCAAAATAGATGTTAAACTTGTAACTAACCGCCTCATTTTACACTTTCCCCCTTCTCTAGTTAATGTGATATCAACCAATGCTTTCTAAAATCAGGCTATCAAATCACCTCTCCTTCATTTTTGACCTATAAAGGGAAATAACGCCGCCTGCCTTTAAGATCTCCAAGATATGTTCTGAAAAGGGCACAAAGACAAATTCGCATCCATTAGAAAAGGCCATAACACCATTTTCGATGTCTATTACGGCTTCAAGCCCGTCTTGAATTTTTGAAAGATCGAGCTCCGGTATTTCCACCACGCAAAGTCCCCGGTTGATAGCGTTACGATAAAAAATGCGGGCAAAGGATTTAGCGACCACGGCTCTTACCCCCGCTGCAAGTAAGGTTATAACGGCATGTTCGCGGCTTGAACCACATCCGAAGTTTTTGCCAGCAATGATTATTGCTCCAGGGCTAACTTTGGACGGGAAAGTTGCATCTGCTCCTTCCATAACATGAGCTGCTATATCCTGAGGTTCCGTAAGTTCCAAGTATCTGCCTGGATAAATTTGATCCGTGTCTATGTTATCTCCGAAGATAAAAACTTTTCCTTCTATCTGATTCAACTTCTAACCCTCCTTAAAGCAGTTTACGTGGATCCGTGAGCTTGCCGTTAGCAGCAGACGCTGCAGCCGTAGCGGGAGAAGCTAAGTATATGAAAGCTTTTGTGCTTCCCATGCGTCCAGGAAAATTTCTGCTTGACGTCGATACACATACATCGCCCGGGGCAAGCACCCCTTCATGGGCACCGAGACAAGGACCACAGCCTGGCGTCACGAAGATCGCTCCGGCTTCTAGGAGGGTTTGGACATAACCACGTTTGAGGGCTTCCTGAAGGATCTTTTTCGATGCCGGGATTACAATGCAGCGAACGTTTTTCGCTACGTGTTTGCCCTTTAAAATTTCGGAGGCAACTTTGATGTCGTTTAATCGCCCTCCTGTACACGTTCCAATAAATACCTGAGAGATTGGGATCCCTTCTGCTTGTTCAATGCCACACACGTTATCAACACTTCCTGGAAGGGCGACCTGAGGGGATAGATTTCTTACGTCTACGTGGTAGGTTTCAAAATAATTAAAATCATCATCGGTAGTAAATACTTCGAAATTTTCTTTTTCTGCACCTTGATCTCCAAGAAGTTCAAAAGTTTCTTCGTCAGGCTGTATATATGCCGTCTTAGCACCCATTTCAACTGACATATTGCACAGTACGAATCGTTCATCCATCTTTATAGACGAGACCGTCGAACCCGTAAATTCAATTGCTTTATAGATAGCAGCATCTTGTTTTAGCTTTCCCAATACATGAAGTATTATGTCTTTGGCCATGATAAAATCGGACATATTGCCATCAAGACAAATATTAATGACGGGAGGTACCTTAAACCAAAGGCGACCTGTAAGAAGGATAATAGCCAGATCTGTGGCACCAACTCCCGTCGCAAAAGTACCCAGGGCGCCTAAGGTTGTGGTGTGAGAATCCGTCTCTATTACAACCTTTCCGGGCCCCACAAGACCGCTTTCCACCAAAAGTTGGTGGCATACTCCTTCTCCTACATCAAAAAGCATCTTTATGCCCATCTTCTCACAAAATTCCCTCATCTGCCTTTGGTTATCTGCGGCCTTTATGGTGGGGGGAGGAGAATAGTGATCAAAAACGAAGGCAATCTTTTCGGGGTGTGCTACCTTTGTACCGCCCATTTCATAGAAAGACTTTATAACCTGCAGGTAAAGGTCATTTACTTCGGCTAGATCTACTTCTGCTTCAACAATTTCTCCTGGTTTGACCCTAGTTTTGCCTGAAGCTTTCGCCAACAACTTTTCAAGCGCGTGCATGAGGTTAATCCTCCTTTACATGTTCATTTGTAAGTGGTACGAAAAATTTAAGCCCTAAAGATTTAGTAAAGTGATAAATACGTTCTTGGGAGATGGCAACATGCTGAAACGCTCTCTTTTCAGCTGCTTTTTCGTCTCCCCTTGATATAGCTTCAACTATCCCTGCGTGTTCAGCCCAAATCTCTCCAGGCCACTTTTCGAACGGCATAGGCGCATTTTCCTTAGGAAAGGATGATACGTTACGTTCGTATAAACATATAATGCCCTCGTGCATTCTGCATAGAACGTCGTTATGTGACGATGCGACAACAAGGGCATGAAAGATAGAGTTCCACTTCTCGCCTAATAATGCTTTTTCAGGCCTATCTTCTTTAAAAAGCTCTTCGATTTTAGCGAGCGTCTCTCGTAGCTTTTCGAGATCCGAATCAGTCCGCCTTTTTGCCGCTAAAGCGGCGGCTTTCGGTTCAATGATAAGCCTTGCCTCGAAGACTTGAGGAAGGATATCTAACGGCCAATCTACTAAAAAAGAAATGGGTAACGAAATTTCGCTCCAGGACTTTTCTCTTATAAAAATGCCCTGGCGATCACGAACCTCGATTATACCGAATGCTTCGAGTATCGCCAGGGCTTCTCTTATCAATGGACGGGTAACATTACACATAGAAGCTAACTTGCGTTCACTAGGCAGCTTCCCATTACTGCCTAGCTTGTTCTTCTTTATTTGATCGTAAATATAAATCGCCAATTCCTTTCTTGTCATGCAACAACACCTCGTATCTGGTATACCATGGTAGCCCAGTTACTTCTATTATATTAACATACATATTTTGCTCGGTCAAGTTGATCGCGGCTCTATTTCAAATAGTGTGGAAAATTTCTAGAGGGAGGTGTCTTAGCATCATTTTCCCGATCAGGTCTTTTGCATCGCCCTTAGAGGAGGAGTGATTTCGTTCATGAAGGTGACCACATCATCTATCCTAATTCTTCCTTAATCCGTAATTTTTTTCTTTCTTGGTACAATCTGCAACAGTATTGATGAGGAGCACCAAAACGATGCAGCTCTCGATCCAGCAAGTGACGTTGGCGTGGACTAGAGTCCAACAATTTATCCTCTTACTTTTGGGCATCATGAGATAATGCCCAGCAAATAGCTCCTCCTATTGATATAAGAAAAGCACTTGCCAGATACCCATGAGCGAGTGAACATATTTCTGAAAGGTAATAACCCATCAACGGACCGATAGCAGCCCCGGCATCAATCCATGTCGCATAGACTGGCAAAAACCGACCCGGCGTGCGCCCGGCAATGTCGCCTGCCCATCCATCAAGTGTCACAGCGCATGCAGTCCCTGAACAAAACAATGCAACCAAGGCCAGAGCTATCACTAAAAATCCATGCGCCTTCGATAATATAAGTAACATCATGACAATTACCGAGTAGCCAATAGCTAAGACTAAAAATCGCCCCCTACGATCAGCATGCCAGCCCAACAAAGGGCCCAACAAGAAATCTATCACCCATCGCATGCTTAACAACAGCCCCGATAGCGCCCCTGCGCCCAATACCATAGGACCTAAGGCTATTCGATCTCCTAACCGCGTGGTCACAAGCAGGCCTACCGTTGACGTCACAATCCCGCTAGTAACAAGGTACAAGCTAACGGCACATATGCATACTGCCCATTCTTCACGCCCTTTGGGTATCCACCCGGTTGCCACTCGGAACGAATCATGGCTAGCATTCTTATCCCTTGAGGGTGCTCCCCACCTCCCAGCCATAGCAGGTGGCAATGAACCGATGATTGCACCCAACGCAGTTGCGACCGACAACCAAAGCGTTGCCATCCTAAAACCAACCCTGTCAGCTAAATAGCCCCCTATCACCATGCCAGCCAAGCTTCCCAATCGATATATGCCTGTAAACACTCCCATGTAGGAAGCGCGCCGTCCTGGAGGGCTCTCAATCAGCACAGCCGCTTGTCCGCCCAAACGAAGAAGGGACCAACAGAGGCCCCACTGCCCCCTGAGCAATAGGAGTATCAGCACAGACTTCGTATGCCCATATCCTAAAGTTGTGATCGCTGTCAACCATAGTGCCGCTGTAAACACTGTGCTCCAGCCCAAACGCGAGCCGAGCCAACCCGCAGCAGCATTAGTGAAAAGGCGCACCCATCGATTAAGACTGAGTAACCATCCAACCATTATCAAGCTGATACCAACTTCTCGATAGTGTACAGGTAAAGCAGCGTAAAGGAAGGAATCGCCAAGTATTGCCAGGGCTACTAAGGTGCCTGCAAAAGCAGTCTGTTTATATGATGCTGCAAATTTTTTTATGGTCATTGGCGCTTCTGCAGTTTTTCTTTTTACCCGAGAATTCTTTTTATCCACAAGGCCCATAGTGATATTCTCCATTTTTAGTCTCATTTTAAACTTTGAGCGGATTTAATTAATGAAGATATGCCTTTCCTCCCAAACCTCTGAAGAGCTTTAAATTTTCCTCGATGCTCGGCACTAACCACATAGCTGCAAGCTCGCTCAACGCTTCAGGCCGCTTCGTCGACATATTACAAAAGAAAGCGCTGCCAAATAAATATAAAAAATAGGCGGTCTCGTCGTACAAGGCGAGACGCCATGCTATGAAAAGAGATTATAAGGGTATTTAGCTTTTATAACTTCGCAAGGATGGTCTTAAGTCAGTTACGTATGATATCATCTGTAAAATTTAGGATGGCACTCCCCTAAATAAATTAAGAAGGGTCATCGCCCTCTGATAGAATAAAGTTATCACAGACCCAAACTATCGAAAGGGTCAACGACGACTCAATATTATATTACCTTGAATGAGGAGGATTGACGTCTCTATTTTCCGGCAATGACGAAAGCTTAAAGGAAATCATAGAACAATTTATAAATCAGGTACTGGAGCAACAGCGAACTAAAGCAGATCAACGCTAAAGCCTTATGAACGCATGGAAAAGCCAGGGAATGCGCGACGGATACAAGGAAAGAGGGCTAACTACCAGAGTTGGGACCTTGACGTTAAGAGTACCTGAGATAAGAGATGGCATTTTCAGTATAGATTATTCGCTATCAAAGAAGCGAAAAAGCATTAATTGCTACCTTGATGGAGATGGTCGTAAATGGCCTTTCGACTAGAAAGGTCGCCAGGATAACGGAGGAACTTTGCGGGACACATGCTCTGCATCGACCGTGTCTAGAGCTCTGCAAAGACCTTGATGTTTCACTTCGAGCCCGGAAAGAGAGGGGTTTATCTAAAACCCTTTATCCATTTCTAATCCTGGACGGCATTGTAATAAAGGTAAGAGAAGACGGCAAGGTAAGGCCTTTTAGCTTACTCGTCGCTAAAGGAATCAACCAGGAAGGATATAGGGAGATCTTAGGGATGGAGTTAGGAAATAGCGAGACGGAGGAAAGCTGGTCTAACTTTTTCAAGGACTTAAAGGCAAGGGGGCTTAGGGGAGTCGATATAGTGATATCCGATAACTTGCAAGTCTGGTCAACGCCGTAGAAAGGCATTTTCAAGGTTCGACATGGCAGAGGTGTCAGACCCACTTCACTAAAAACATTTTGGACTCATGTCCCAAGAACATGCAGAAAGACCTAAAGTCGTACCTTGAGGGCGATCTTTGAAGCACCTGACATATCTACGGCACGACACATGCTAAATCTGACGCTTGAAGTGTTTTCTGCCCAAACCCTTAGGGCTACAGATATCCTGGAAGATGGCTTTGACGACGCCGTAGCAGTATTAAATCTTCCTGCACGTTACAGGAAGAGGCTTCGGACAACGAAGGGACAGGAAAGATTAAATCAGGAGATAAGGCGAAGGGAGCGAGTGATTCGGATATTTCCTAACCGTGAATCGGCACTAAGGCGGGTAAAAGCGTTGTTGATGGAACATGACGAAGCATGGTAAATGAGGTAAGAAATACTTCGAGATGGATGAATATTGGGAGTGGAAGGAACAGGAACAACATTGTGAGATAGGTGAAGTAGCTCCAGTAACGACTGGAGTTTAACCATGATTTTAATCAGAGGGCGATTTTACAGAAAAATAAGGACTTGACCCAAAAGTGTTTTTAAAAAAGATTTTGTTATAATTAAAGCCATAGCTAAACATGAAGAAAACGTGTTGCCATTATCGCAGCTCAAAAAGCTTTGCGAGCTCGGCATAACAAAACTTAGAAGAGAATACTGTAACTCGATCCAGGGTGAGGGAAGCTTTATAAACTTAATGATAACAAAGAGGCATCCAAGATCTTGGACCTTATCATTATGAACTCAAGGGCTTCAAACAATCGCTGAGGCCATAAAGCTGGCAAATACACTTTAAAGGTAACGTTAATCAATCCCGAACTGCTTTGACGATAGCAGAACCAGCATATACACAAATACAAAATATACAAAACAAAAACGCAAAGAGACTCAAGAACTACCTTAGGGAGGGGGCATAAATGATAGACTTTCCTATGATGTACAATCCTTTTGGGTTTCTTTATAATATTTCCAACACTACCGTAGCAAAACAGGTCAATTTATAATTCTAGTTAGATCTTGGCGAGACCCTGACGATCACGTCGGGCATTATTTTTTGCTCACTCAGGAACTAAATTTTGTTAAGTCATTGTGATTTTTCACTGATTGCCTCTTTATTCTCTAAGATATTCAGAAACTCACCGTCATATTTGTGAGTCTTTTTGTAGCTCCCTTATATATGCTTCTTTTGATCTTTTGATGTGTTTTCTGGCCCACTCTTCAGCTTTTCTGGAGTTTTTGGAAATTAGCGCTTCCAATATTCTTTTATGTTCTTGGGATGCTTCCGATTTTCTTCCCGGGAATGCATATCCAATGTGGGTATAAGCCTTTATGCAATCTCTTAAATCCATGAGCAGTTGATACAATTTTTTATTTCCAGAAGCTCGATATAACCTTTCATGAAAAAGCATATGAAGTTCTTCTAGCTTGTCATCGTCGTTTATTGCGATGCATTGCTCCATTTCCTCTGCAAGATTTTCAAGATAGATAAGATCCTCTGATGTGGCATTGGTCGCTGCACGGCTGGCAGCCAGCCCTTCAAGGACCTCTCGTACGTCAAACGTATTTATCACTTCCTCTGAGGTTGGTTTGGCCACTATTACCATTTTCCTGGATACTTGAACCGCTAACCCCATTGTTTTCAGGCGCTGTATAGCTTCACGCACCGGTGTGCGCGATACCGCAAGTTTTTCGGCAAGATCACGTTCAATAAGAGGATCACCCGGTTGTAACTCACCACAATGAATGGCGGTCTTAAGAACAACAAATACCTTATCACTTATGTTAGTATCAACTAGTGGTTTTATAACGCTTGCCTTTTCCATGCCACATCTCCCATTTTAAATGAAATAACATAATAACATTGCTATTTGGTGCATTATATACCAAAAGCCAATTATAGTCAAAGGCAAGCCCTTGAAGTGGAACTAAGCATCACGATAGGTCAGTTTCTATTCGCTTCCCTCGGAAAAGTTCCCGGACATTTCCATTTCATTCACTTGACAATCCTCGTCTTAGAAAATAAACTTAACTTAAGTTAGGTCAATCTAATAAAGAGAGGCGATGCAAACAATGAGCCGTTCTGTTTATCTCGACCATTCAGCAACTACGCCAGTTGACCATGATGTGCTAGAGGCTATGATGCCTTATTTTACTTCCGACTTCGGCAATCCGAACAGCCTTCACGCATGGGGCAGAAAGGCACGGAAGGCCATGGACGAAGCAAGAGATCAGGTAGCTCAATTGATAAATGCCGACCCCGCGGAAATAATCTTTACCGGCGGTGGCAGTGAAGCAGACAATCTTGCAATAAAAGGCATAGCTTACGCGCAAAAGGATAAGGGATGTCATATCATAACATCTGCCATAGAACATCATGCAGTCTTAGATACATGCAAATGGCTGGGCAAAGAAGGTTTTGATATCACGATTTTACCGGTAGACAAATATGGAATGGTGAGATTGGATGAGCTCGAGCGAGCCATTCGACCTGATACAATTTTAGTCACTATTCAATTCGCGAACAACGAGATAGGTACCATAGAACCGATAGAACAAATAGGAAGTATTTGCCGCAAACAGGGAGTGCTTTTTCACACTGACGCGGTTCAAGCAACGGGGCATCTTCCCATTGACGTAAAAAAACTTCCAATAGATTTGATGACAATGGCTGCACATAAAATGTATGGTCCTAAAGGCGTAGGTGCGTTATATATAAAGAAGGGAGTCAAAATCGCACCTTTGATTCATGGTGGCGGACAAGAGAGAGGGTTGCGTTCTGGAACTGAAAACACTGCCGGAATTATCGGATTCGGCAAAGCCGCAGTTTTGGCCGCGGAAAGGCTTGCGAACAATGAAAACGAGAACGAAAAGCGCCTTCGCGATCGTTTAATTGACGGCATCCTTGAGCGCATCGATAATGTCATTCTGACTGGTCATCGTACTGAGCGTCTTCCCTTTCATACAAGTTTCTGCTTTCGCTACATTGAAGGGGAATCCATGATTTTGCGCCTTGATGCATTGGGAATAGGAGCAAGCAGCGGTTCTGCCTGTACGTCTGGGAGCTTAGAGCCAAGCCATGTGCTCCTTGCCATAGGATTGCCACATGAGGTTGCTCATGGGTCCTTAAGGCTGACTTTAGGAAAAGATACAAGCGATGAAGATATAGATTACGTTTTGGAAAACCTGCCGAAAGTGGTAGAGTCTTTAAGAGCCATGTCTCCTCTTGGCAAAAGGGGGTAGTAAATATGTATTCTCAAAAAGTGATAGATCTTTTCATGAACCCTAAAAACGTCGGACGTATAGATGATGCAGATGGAGTCGGTGAAGTTGGCAATCCCGTTTGCGGGGATATCATGAAGATATATTTAAAAATAGAAAATGATCGTATTGTAGACGTCAAATTCGAGACTTTCGGCTGTGCTGCCGCCATAGCTACCAGTTCAATGGTGACGGAAATGGTAAAGGGTAAAACTCTTCAAGAAGCCCTCAAGATCACCAATAAGGACGTAGCTGAGGCACTGGATGGGCTTCCGCCTCAAAAACTTCACTGCTCTCTGTTGGCCGAAGAAGGAATCAAGGCGGCCATAGAAGATTATTTGGCAAAGAAGAGGGAATCAGAGAAAGAAGAAAGCGGCGCGAGAGCATGAACACGGGGATAGTATGGGCAGTTTGCATTTCCGATCAAAAAGGAACGATAAAGCATGATATTGGGGAAGCCTTGCTCCTCACTACGGGAGATTGCATAATGCCTAAAAAGGGGATACTTTGCTCCGTTATAAAAGGCGATATGGTGAAAAAAGGAGACACTGTAAGGAAAATATCAAATAAATAAGCAATATGTCGACCTAAAAGGCTTTTGAAAATATTTCAATCAGCTTATATCTATATAATGGCATTGTATTCGAATCAAAAACATAAAGGCGGATCTTTATGCATAAAGATCCGCCTTTTAACTATCCTAGCACTAATCGATGCGCAATTGGCAATGCAATCCCATATATGTACGATAGTCTATGATAGTGCAGCTATTTCTATCTCTATTGACTTGACCTTTTGATCAACGAAATTCTGGATTTTTTCGATATGTTCAGGTTTTAAGTGCTTGAACCTTCCCTGCAGCTTAAGGAATTCGTCAACGGGTTTGCGCTCCTTAGGCATGTAGGACATTTTATACTTGCCATCTTCAAGCTCATATAGTTGAAACATGCCCGTATCCAAAGCAAGCTTTGCCATTTCAATGGTTTTATTTGAAGGGAACTGCCATCCCTTGGGGCAAGGAGCTTGGATGTGCAAATAAGCCGGACCCTCTGCATTAAGGCCTTTTCTAACTTTATTGAAAAGATCCACCGGGAAAGCGGGAGAGGCAGTGGCCAAATACTTGAGCTCCGGATGCCCATGAGCTATCATCCGGGCATTGTCCTTTGGCCATAGCCTTTTGCCTTCAGGTATCGCGGGGCCCGAGGGAGTAAAGGTAGTAACTGCTCCCCAAGGGGTGGTCGGTGAAGTCTGAATGCCTGTATTAGCGTAAGATTCATTGTCATAGCATACGAAAAGTACATCATGTCCGCGGTAAATCATGCCCGAAAGAGCTTGCAATCCGATATCGCTAGAGCCTCCATCCCCAGCCATGACTATTACATGCGGACGCTCACCCGTATATTTGCCCTTTCTCATCATGGCCTTATAGGCTGCTTCTATACCCGAAGCCACTCCTCCGCCATTTGTAATTTGGGCATGGATCCAAGGCACCGCCCAAGGACCGCAACCGTAGCTTGTGTTTGCAACGTACATACAACCGGTAGGCCCCACGAAGATGGTATTTGGACCCGCAGCCTTCGCCACTAATCTATATACCAACGCAGGACCACACCCTGCACACGTCCTATGTCCGGGAACGTAGTATTCTTCCTTAGGCATATCACGAAGCGTTTTTATAGTCTCCAACATCACCTTCACCTCCTTTAAAGCTCGTACGGGAGCCAGTAAGAATCTCTTTCGACCTTGCCCGTTTTTGCAATTTCTTTAAGCTTAGCGTACATCTTATAGAACTCTTCCATGGTGATGACTTCGCCGCCAAGTCCACCGACAAAGCCAACCGTCTTCGTTTTATCTCCCAATCCGTATAGGGCAGTCCTGGCTTCACTCAGCAATACTCCTCCGTCGCCTGCAATGCCATAGTTAACTGAATTATCCACTACGCCCACGGCTTTGAACCTGGATAAAACATCTCGCACGATTTCCGTCGGGAAAGGCCTGAAGGTGCGCAATTGCACAACGCCCACTTTTTCTCCGTGATTTCGAAGTTTTAATGCAACGTTTCTAGCTGTAACTGAATGAGCTCCCTGAATGAAAATGACAACTTCAGCGTCATCGGTCATATGTTCTTCGACAAAAGGACTGTACTTGCGACCAAATATTTCTCCGAATTCTTTGTAGGCTTCTGCTATTACCTTTCTGGCTTCTTGAACAGCCAAGTACCGTTGATATTGGAGAGGTGGTCCCATCTCAGGTTCTATCTGAGCGCCTATTATCATCGGATCGTAAATGTTGAGCGAATGTTTGTTCTTATAGGGTGGCAAAAATTCCTTTACTTGACCTTCGTCTGGGATTTCCACTTCACCGGCAATATGGGAGACAAAGTAACCATCTTGACAAGCATACTGAGGGAGCAACACTCTGGGATCTTCGCCAATTCGGTAATACAATAACGTCAAATCAAGAGCCTCTTGGGGAGTAGCCGCCCATCCCTGGATCCAGCATTGATCTCGGCATGATTCGGCCTCTGTATGCTCAGAACCAAAGTCCCCGGGAGGATCAAGCGTCCTATCTGCAATCGCCATATGAACAGGCAGCCTTGTTCCTGAAATGGGAGAATACACCTCCATGGCATATGTTACTCCCACTCCGGAGCTTCCAGTAAATGTCCTCGCACCAGCAGCCGATGCTCCATACACTATGCTGAGCTGGGCGTGTTCGCCATCAGCATGGATAAACTCGGCGTCCAGTTCGCCATCAGCTATCATCCTTGCTAATTCGGACATTATGCCCGTATAGGGCCTTATTGGATACGATGTAATCACGTCCACATCTGCAAGCCTTACGGCTTCGGCAGTGGCTACAACTCCAGATATAAGCCTCTTTTTTACCATAGATCTCACCTCCTAATCCTCAAAATCCAGTTCTGGGACCATGGTTATTGCTTTAGTCGGACATACTGATGCGCAAATGCCACATCCCTTGCAATATTTCAAATTAGTGAAATCCATAGCCTCAGGTGTCTTGTAAACTACAACTGAATCGGGGCAATTCACCCAACATAGCAAACAGTTAGTACAACGTTCTTTAGACCATACAGGACGTTCGCTCCTCCAATTACCCGTTATCCTCTTTTCGTTTTCCTTGTCAACGGAAGGAACGGTACCGGCAAAAGGAAGGTCTTCTGGTCCCAATGGCTTCTTAGGAGCCGGCTTAAACTCTGGGAAGGTCGTATTTACTGTCACTAGGCGAACTTCATCATAACCATATCGGCAAGCCTGCTGGTTCTGAACGGAGGAAAACACGTTCTCGGGCTTAACGATGGATCTTGCCTTGACAACGGCTCCGGCTAAAACGGCTCCAACACCAACACCTATTCCTGACGCATCGGTTGCGCCTTCGGCTCCGGAAAGTGTTTGCACGTGCCCGGCAACTTCAGTCGCATCGATGCACCCGATCGTTCCAAGGTAGGTCGTGTCCTTTAAGAACTTCAAAATGTATTCCGGGTCTCTTTTAGTGTTGACTATTAACACACCACCCGGCTTCATGCCTTCCAGGACGTCATTTCCCTTTACTAGAGCCTCATTAGTCAAGACCACAATGTCTGGGTGTTCATTTTCGTACACATATTTGCTCAACAGCGGCTCATCGCTAATTCTGGCGTATGCACGAACAGGGACGCCAACTCTATCGGGAAGATCAACGTAGTTTTCCCATGCTTGAACGTATTTGCCTTCTTTGGATCCAGCGTTAGCAAGCGCGAAAACGACATCCCTGGCATCCTTATTCTCGATAACACCTCGAGCCCAAGTCGTGATCTGAATAAGGCTCGGTTCCTCAAACAACTTCTTGACATCGAGATTCATTAAATTGCACCTCCCGTCTGTAGTCGATCTCTTTCAAGACAGCCAATACTTCCTTATTCGTCAAGACACCACCTCCCTCGTCTAAGATTTTTTTGGAAAGAACCCTATGGCAAGCTTTTTCGATGATAGCTTTTAAGTCAGCACCGGTCAGGCCTTCCGTAACCTCTGCCAAATACTCAACCGACACTTCGTGATTGGGTAGATCCTTAAGTATGATTTCTAAAATTTCTTTTCTCTCTTCAAGGGTAGGTATATTGAAGGTGAACATTTCGGTTAATCTGTTAGAAGAAATGAGAGATTGGTCAATTCCTTTAAGGGAGTTTGCTATCGCAATGATCACATTATTTACTTCTTTATTTGCATCAAGCTCCATAATTAGCTGGTTAGTAAATCTGCCTCCAAGGGTTTGAACAGTGCCATCTATTCGATCGAAGAGCAGCACACAAGGAGAAACTCTTTTAGCCAGCTTAAATACGTCGCTTATTGACTGTTCAATGCTTATTTTGTGGGATATTAGCATGGGAGGGGTTATATGTATGAGGTTAAGACCAGCTTCTTTCGCGATAGCATTTGCCATCAATGATTTGCCAACGCCTGAAGGACCTAAGAAAAATATAAATCTTGCCTTTTTTAAACCAAAATTTTCATATTCCTCGCTATGTTGCAGTGGCATTTTAATAAGCTCCAAAAGACTTTTCTTGATATCGTTTAAACCGCCTATATTTTCGAATCCGATTGAAGGAACTTCCACGACCATTTTTCTAAGTGCAGAGGGTTCAATTGCCTTTAAAGCGTTTTCAAAATCTTCTTTGGTGACAATAACGTCTCCAACTTCATGCCTGTCCATATAACGCCCGAGGGCGCGCATGCCTGCTTCTTTACAAAGTTGAGCAAGATCAGCTCCTGTGTACCCATGTGTCAGGTACGCAATTTTTTTGAGATCGACGTCAGGTGCCAAGCTCATCCCTCTTGTATGAATCTTTAGTATTTCTTCTCTTCCTCGCGTGCCTGGAACCCCTATAAAGATTTCCCTGTCAAATCGGCCTGGCCTTCGCAAAGCGGGATCCAATAATTCGGGCATGTTTGAAGCGCCTATGACTATTACGTCACCTCGAGATTTCAGACCATCCATCAAAGAAAGGAGCTGTGCCACAACCCTTTTTTCTACGTCACCGATAACTTCTGAGCGCTTGGGAGCAACGGCATCCAACTCATCAATGAAGATTATCGCCGGCGAGTTCTTCCTGGCCTCGTCGAAAATCTCTCTTAACCTCGCTTCGCTTTCTCCGTAATACTTGCTCATAATTTCAGGGCCGTTAATTGCTATAAAATAAGCCCTGGAATCGGACGCAACGGCACGTGCTATCAAAGTTTTGCCCGTACCAGGAGGCCCGTAGAGCAAAATACCCTTGGGCGGTTCGATACCCACTTTTCTGAAAAGATCAGGACGTGTGAGCGGAAGTTCGACGAGTTCTCTTACCTTTTTTACTTCCTCATCCAAACCTCCTATATCTTCATAACTCACGCGATCTCTTTTAGAATCCAAAGTCTGATCTACCAAAATGATGGTGGTGTCTTTTGTAACAAGTCCTATCTCTACTGGAGGCGCCATACCCTGTACTCTCAAAGCAATAGCACTTCCACCATAAAGCACGACCGGAACTTTATTTGAAATAATGACGGCACGACCCAACAAGTGTCTTTTAAGCTCCTCTTGTGAAGGTATTTCATCCGGAGCAAGCCCTCCCTTATCCAACATGACCGTCTTCAGGGGAGTAGGTTCTATTTTTTCTACTTCAACTGGGTCTCCAAGGCTGACCCCTAAATTCTCTCGAGCTATGCTGTCAACTTGAATCAAACGGGCTCCTCGAAAATTTGTCGGGCAAGGAAAGACCTTTAAAGCCACTTGCGATTTTCCTTTAATTAAGAGGAAATCACCACTCTGAACTCCAAGGTTTTTCATATCCTCGGGATCCATTCTGGCTATGTCTTTTCCCTTATCTTCCGGCAAGCCCTCTGCAACATAAAAATAATGTTTATTCACCTTTTTATCCCTTCTTGTATCCTTCTCGTATTCATTTCACGTATTTGGAATACGGTATGCCAATCCTTGCTCAAAGATAACCCATTTTTTCATTCACGTCAAGTTCAATATTGATATTTAGATTACCCTTTAAAAATGGGAATTAGCATTGACACAACGAGAACAAGATATCCGACCACTTCCAAGGCTACGTTCTCCTTGATGACTGCCGGATACAGCAAAAGAGGAGGTGCAATAAGCATTCCGAGAAGCGCGAATCCGAGTAGCGTCGGACTGGACTTTTTGCCGCTCATTATAAATCTCCCTCCCTTTTTATCCTAATAAACATGCCTGCATAATATAAACAACATGACCCAGGCCACAATTCCCAGGATCAATGCTAAGGTAACGCAATATTTTAATGTTTTACCTATGACTTCTCCTTCGCGTCCGGTTAGCCCAACTGTAGAAGTGCCCACTATAACTTTAGATGGAGCCAACATGCTGCCTATGGAACCGCCTGCAGTTTGGGCAGCGGCACTAATTAACGTACTAATGCCAAGGATATTTGCGACTTGCACCTGAAAGGCTCCAAACATCACGTTGGAATTGGTGTTACTTCCTGTCATAAATGCTCCAAGTACCCCGACTAAAGGAATAAAGATAGGATATATAGAACCCAATGCATCAGCTACACCCTTTGCCAACATGTAAGTCATACCAGATTCGACCATTATAAAAGCCATGAGGACCATGGAAGTCGTAGCGATACTGGAGTTAACCCCTCCTTTTACAACTTTGGACAGAAGTTTTTTAAACATGCCCGCTTTCCAAATACCTTTAGCACGATATATTAGTATGCCAATAAAAGATGCATAAAAAAGAAACGCGCCTGCATGAGAGAAAATACCGACACTTGTAGAAGATCCAGCAGGCGTAACCCAACCAAGTCCTGTGGAGTATTCTCCAAATTTAAGCTTGAGAACTAATAAATGTTTTAGCCAATCTTCAACACCGGGCACAAACTTAACAAACAAAACAATGATGATCAGGGAATAATACGGAGCAAAGGCAAGGTTGAAGGGCATCTTTTTTTCCACTACCTTGCCCTTTACAGTTACTGGATTTGAAGTTAAGCGTCCTGTAGAGGCCGACGCTTCTATAGCAGCCTTGGTATTGTATATCTTAACCCTTGACAAGACGGCAGTAACAACCATTCCAATGATCCCGGACAAGAAAGTGGCCAATGTTGGTTCCCATTGAGTTATAAACCAAAGCGAGATAGACATCGATAGGGAGACTACGAGTGTAGGTACAATTCCTTGACGCAGAGCTTTTGTGCCCCCGTAAGCATGCACCGCAAACATTCCGCAAAATATTCCTGCTAAAGCGATAAATAATCCGCACCAAGGAGCCAAGTCAGCTGCAGACAACCCCGTAGCCTGCTGCAAACTTGCAAAAGAAGCAGCCATATCACCGAAAGTAACTGCCCATGCATGCCCGATTAGCGCTACAGCTACAGCGCTGACGGGATCAAATCCCATACCGATTAACAAAGGCGCTCCCACAGCTACGGGAACGCCAAACCCTGCAACTCCTTGTAAAAAGGTAACAAAGGCAAAACCAATCATTAAAAGCTGCAATATTTTGTTCTTCGTCATTGCCATAAAGGTGGCACCAATACTTTCTATTCCTCCAGTTATATCTACAACATTATAAAGCAATAAAGCACCCCATACAATGTACAATACATAAAATGCCATTACAAACCCCTTTGCATTGGAATTTGCCAACAAATGAAAGTTCGCTTTAAATACCAGAACAGCAACCGCGAGTGCGACGAAAAAACCTGTCGGTCCCGCTTTTGAAGCACTCCATTTAAACCCCACCATCAAGATAAGAATGGCCAATATGGGAAGAGACGCACAAATCCACATAAAAAAATTTACTTGCATCTGTTAACCCCCTCTCCTTAGTGGATTTTAATTGCAAGAATTGGAATACCATATACTGCATTCCTATTGTTTATATACTTACCACTTTTAATTTCTTATGTCAAGAGACTAATAAGAAATTAAAATAAAATAAATACACAAGAACGCTTCGCATGGTATCGTATATATCTCGTTAATTTGGCTTTCTTAAGATGATTATCAACTGGCATGCCGATTATATTGAGGCTTTCCAAGGGAAATTAAAAAATAAGAGGGTGCTGGGAACACCCTCAATCCATTGAACTCATTTGCTTTATGTCCTATTACGCTCTACTTTCTAATTTTGCTTTCAATACGTTGTTTCTAATTTTTTCTACTAAATCGTCTTTCGGTGGATTGGGCAAACTTTTAATGAACTCCTCTACCGTCATCAACTTAACGCCGATGTTTTTCATATCGTTGAGATTTGCTTCGTGAACCTCTGAAGTACTAGCTCCCGTCCCATCGGTAAGTACGATCACTTCGTAATCAAGCGAGTTAGCGTCCCAGACTGTACCTCTGATGCAATTAGGCGTTTGAACTCCCGTGACGACGACCTGATCCACATCAAGGCGTTTTAAAAGGTTGTCTAGTTCGGTCTGAAAGAAAGCGCTCCATCGCCTCTTGCAAATTAGATATTCGCCATCTATGGGTTTAAGTTCGTCGACAATCTCTCCACCCTTCGTTCCTTCGATCAAGGCCCCGCCAACCTGTACAAACTTATCGTACCTGGTAATTTCAACGTCGCTTCCGTTGGGCCGGTAATAGCGGAATACGTGTACAACGGGCAGCCCGTATTTACGGCAAGCTTGCAAGGCCTCCCGTATCTTTTTTGCCACCTCCATGGCGCCTTTTACTTCAAAGGGCGCTCCCGGCAAACAAAAATCATTTTGCATATCGATAATTAAAAAAGCAGTATGACCCATTCTCACTCTTGCTCCTTTCTTTTTTGTAAAGGCTTATAAGACACGGCACAAAGGAACCCTCCATCTGTCCTGCCCTGCCTTTGAGCTTCTTCTTCCAGCGCCAATGCATCTTCCTCGTTCTCGAAATTAAAATCCGGAGGCACAAACAAAACAGCTTTACCTTGTACGCCTTCTCCAGGCATGGCAGCTAAAAACTCGTCTAGCGTGAGGAAATGGGCATATTTGAAGACACTAGTCGAGTCTTTTTTTGCCTTTTCTTCATAGTACCTGCACCAAGTACTGTTTCCTCCTATAATCCCTATCACCAAACGTCCTCCAGGCTTTAAAACGCGATAGGCTTCCTTCAAGGCCTCGCTTAGATCAGGCACGAACTCCAACGCGGATAGCGAAACAACCGCATCAAAGGTCTCGTCATCAAAGGGCAGGTTGTGAACATCAGCACAATAAAATTCGATATCAAGGTTTTCTTTCTTGGCCTTCTCGCGCGCCTTAACCAGCATGGCTTCCGAAATATCGACGCCTGTGACTTCAGCTCCCAATTTTGCTAATTCCAAAGAAAGATTTCCCGTTCCACACCCTATGTCTAAGATCTTCATTCCCGGTTGGGGCTTTAAGAATTCGTATATGACTTCTTTTTCGATCCTGTCTACCAGCATACCTTTTGGCGTCTTGTACCAATCGTCATAGGTTTCCGCCATTTGAACGTCAAAAATATCGGGCAAATTGCATCACTCCCTTTTTCGAATATTAGTTTATACTAGTTTAAATATAACATGCGAGGTGATTTTCATGTGGTTTGATCCTTATTCACATAAATATCCGTCAAGGCGAAACCTCGTATTCGCCAAAAAGGGAGCGGTAGCAACTGGTCAACCTTTAGCAGCTGAGGCTGGGCTTGAGATTTTAAAAAAGGGCGGGAATGCCGTAGACGCGGCAGTAGCTACAGCTGCATGTCTGACCGTTGTAGAACCGGCTTCTAACGGCATAGGCGGAGATGCTTTTTGTATAGCTTGCATTGACAATAAATTATACGGCCTAAATTCCAGTGGCCCTGCATCAAAAAATATTTCCATCGAAAAACTAAAAAGCGAGGGATACGATGAAATTCCCCCCATCGGTTGGCCCGCCGTTACCGTCCCCGGCGTACCCGCAGCCTGGGCGACTTTGGTAAAGCGCTTTGGCAAATTGCCTTTGAACGAAGTTTTAAAACCAGCTATTCAATATGCCAAGGAAGGTTATCCCCTTTCCCCGGAATTGACGAAAAACTGGAAAAGACGTTTTGAGTGGTATCAAGAGGTCGCAAAAGATGATGTATTTCAGCACTGGTTTGAGACCTTTGCGCCCCTTGGACGAGCTCCCCTTCCCGGAGAGATTTGGAGATGTGAAGCAATGGCAAATACCCTACAAGAAATAGGAGATACTTGGGCGGATTCATTTTATAGGGGTTTGCTAGCGGAAAAAATCGTGCGTTTCTCTCGCCAAACCGGCGGTTATTTCGACTTAAACGATTTTGAATCCTTCGAGCCCAAATGGGTAGAGCCACTGCATATTAACTACAGGGGTATAGATGTATGGGAACTTCCTCCTAACGGACAGGGTCTTGTAGCACTCGTTGCCCTTAATATCCTCAAAAACTTTGAGATGGTCAACAAAGAAGACCCCGAGTCGTACCACCTTCAAATAGAGGCCATTAAGCTGGCCTTCGCCGATGGTTTATCACTTATAGGAGACCCCAACTATTCTCATATACCCATAGCCGAGCTGTTATCCGAAGAATACGGTCAGAAAAGGAGAACTGAAATAAGCGAAAGAGCTAAGATTTATGGTCCGGGCATAGTTCCCGAAAGCAATACAGTGTACCTTGCTACAGCCGACGAAGAAGGCAACATGGTTTCTTACATTCAAAGCAACTACATGGGATTCGGGTCCGGTCTTGTGGTACCGGGCACCGGGATTGCATTACACAATAGAGGACATTGTTTCGTCTTAGACCCTAAACACCCTAACGCCCTTGCCCCCCAAAAGCGCCCTTATCACACGATCATTCCGGGATTTTTAACAAAAAACGAATTGGCCATCGGGCCCTTTGGAATCATGGGAGGATATATGCAACCTCAAGCTCATGTACAGGTTCTGGCAAATTTACTGGATTTCCATCTTAACCCTCAAGAAGCCCTGGATGCCCCGCGTTGGCAGTGGATAAAAGACGATATAGTTTCAGTCGAATATGGAATATCTGAAAATGTTGCTACAGCCTTATCTCGAATGGGACACGCCATAGAAGTAGAATTGGGACATCACTCCTTTGGTAGAGGTCAAATAATATGGAAGACCGAGCACGGGACTTACTGCTGTGCTACAGAACCTCGAACTGACGGACACATTGCCGTTTGGTAACCAAACCTTTCAGGTGTAAGGCGGGGAGGGACTGCTTTGAGAAGGAAAGAACGCGAAATAACCGATACAAAACAGATAGAAGAAATCTTAAAAGAGGGGGAAGTTTGTTATTTGGCTCTTTGCAAAGAAAACGAACCATACGTAGTGCCCATGCATTACGCATGGCAAAGCGGATATCTTTATCTTCATTCTGCTCGAGATGGGAAAAAGGTCGAATTCGCCAAACAAAACCCACGTGTTTCATTTTGCGTGGTTCCCGAGTGGAAAATAATAGAAGGATCAAGATCATGTAATTGGACAACTCATTATCGCAGTGTTATAGGATCGGGTATCGTGGAATTTGTCGAAGATGAAGCCGAAAAAACAAAGGCCCTTGAAACCTTCATGGGACACTACACTTCCGGGCCATTTGAATTTTCCAAAGCCGTGTTGGATCGCCTGTTGGTTTGGAAAATTAAGGTTGACGAGCTAACAGGAAAGAAAAACCCTTGAGTAAGAGTTAGAAATATCAATTTAAAAGACGAGGCCAATGAAAGATATTCTTTTGGCCTCGTCTTTGTATTTCTTAAAGGCGATCATTCAATGATTTTACACACTTTAACCCTTAATGACAGCTAGGGGGCGTACTCGGGCGATTTTTCTGCTTATCCCCGCTTTTTCAACGACATCAACGACGCGCGATACGTCCTTGTAAGCCTCCGGAATTTCTTCTCTTACAGTCCTTATTTGTTCGGCCATAACTTTTATGCCCTTTTCTTCAAGCCTTTTTAAAACAGTATCCGCTTGTTCGTCTTTCATGGCGGACCTTCTGCTCATCACCCTTCCTGCGCCATGGCATGTTGAAGCAAAACACTCTTCCATTCCCCTCTTTGTTCCAACCAGGATATAGCTTTCCGTGCCCATACTGCCCGGTATTATCACCGGTTGTCCAACTTGACGAAACTTTTCAGGTAAAGACGGATGTCCAGGAGGGAATGCTCTGGTTGCGCCCTTTCTGTGAACGCACACGTCCATGAGCTTGCCGTCAACTTCATGTTTTTCGATATGGGCTATATTGTGACTAACGTCGTAAAGAAGCTTCAAGTCAGTTTTTGGGAAAAACCTGCTAAATACATCCCTTACAAGTTGGCCTATTACCTCTCTATTGGCCAAGCCATAATTTGCTGCAGCCTGCATGGCACCTAAGTAGCTTTTCGCCTCTTCTGATTTTAAAGGTGCACAGCATAATTGTCGATCGGGAACGCTTATGCCGTACTTGTTCATTGCCCTAAGCATGACCTTTATGTAATCATCGCATACCTGGTGTCCCAGCCCTCGGCTGCCACAGTGAATCATCACCGTGACTTGTCCCAAATTTAAGCCGAGTTGCCTTGCTACATTTTCATCATAAACTTCATCTATGACCTGGATCTCAAGGAAGTGGTTACCGCTACCCAAAGTACCTAGTTGAGGCTTGCCTCTTTCCAGTGCCTTCCTTGAGACGGCACTTGGATCAGCGTGAGGAAGCTTGCCTCCATCTTCTATGCATTCAAGGTCCTCCCGTTCGCCGTATCCTTTTTTAACGGCCCATGCAGCCCCATGCTTTAGCACTTCTAACAGCTCGGCCTCGCTTATTTTCAAGGCTCCCTTGGAACCTACACCGCAGGGCACCTTGGAAAATATCGCAGCCGCTAACTCGTCTATGCGGGATGCCACTTCATCCTCATCTAAAAAAGTCAACATCACCCTAACGCCGCAGGATATGTCGTAACCAACCCCTCCAGGGGAAATGATTCCCTCTTCCATAGAAAAGGCTGCAACTCCACCTATAGGAAACCCGTATCCCCAGTGAATGTCTGGCATAGCGTAGCTGTGCTTTAAAATTCCGGGCAAGCATGCCACGTTTGCAACTTGTTCCAAGGCTCCTTCCTCTTCCAAACCCTGAATTATGTAGGAGTCTCCGTATATGAGCCCTGTGACTCTCATCCCGGCCTTGAAATCCTTTTCCAACATCCACCTGACGTGATCCAATCTCTTTAACGCCATAGTGGAAACACCTCCTTCTTACAGGTCGAGATACACTCTAAATTTCCATATTGGTTCACTCTTGATCTCCGCACCTCCGTAAGTCACGGCCTTAACTCCCCTTATAGGGCGAGGCGCATCTTGCAGCGTTCCTCTCGCAATAAGCTTAACACCCTGCAAGTCAATTTCTACATTCTCGGGCAGAAATATCTTTCCTTTAACCTCATATATAAAAAGAAGTTCATTCAACCAGGACACGAAAAGTTCGAGTAGATCGATGCAATCAAGTTCTACAACGTATTCTTCGCCGGACTGTGCTTTTGAAGTTTTCAAAAAATCGCCAAATATAAAAGAATACAGCGCCTTGGCCGATTCCGTTATCAGACTTCCGGCGTCTGAAGCTCTTATTTCTAAGCCGGCATCCGCGGTATGAGGCAACTCCACCCAGGGCATTTATAACATCACTTCCTCCAGTCCTTCATTCTTCAACTTTTGCAGAGAAGGGTAATGAGTCATGTCCAAATGCACCGGCGTAATCGAAACATAGCCATTTGCCACTGCCCAAACGTCGGTACCCTCAATGAGTTGGTCTGTCGGTTTACCTGCTATCCAATAATACACTCTGCCATGCGGGTCTCGTAATTTACTGACCTTTCCCTCATATATCCTAAGGCCTTTTTTAGTGACCTTAAGTCCTGAAATGGCTTTTGCATCTTTATTCGGTATATTGACGTTTAAAAGCAACCCTTCGCCCAGGGGGTGACTTTGAAGCCACTGGACTAATTTCACCGAAACCATGCCAGCGGTATCGAAATTGGCGCTTCCTTCGTCTTCGCAATCCAGAGAAAAGGCTACAGAGGGACGTCCAAGTACCACACCTTCCATGGCAGCTGCAACAGTCCCGGAATATGTTAGATCATCACCCAAATTTGGACCAATATTTATTCCCGAACATACAAGCTCTACGGAAGGATCTAACTCTTCGAGTCCGAGCACTACGCTGTCAGCAGGCGTCCCATTGCAAGCGTAAACAACAATTCCTGACGGATAGGGACCATTGCTCACTTGCCACAATCTCAAGGGACGATGCAAGGTTAGGGCGTGCCCTCCGCTGCTATGCTGTCTCTCGGGAGCTACGACGATGACCTCATGCCCTCCACTTTGCAAAAAGGTGGCTAAAACTATTATCCCACGGGAAAGAACACCATCATCATTGGTGACTAATATTCTCATATTAAACCTCTTATAAAAATAAGTTTCAATTTATTATAACATGATCCGAAATATAGCCATGATCACGGGCGTCATAATCGCTTGAATAACGCCCAGCATAACTAAAACCAGTATTATCAAAACGCCGTACCGTTCAAGATAAAGATAAACCTTCATTGCCTTAGGGGGCAAAAAGACGTAAAGGATCCTTGAGCCATCAAGGGGTGGTATGGGAAGCAAATTAAATACCGCTAGCCCTACGTTGATCATGATCATGAGTAATATAAATCTTGAAAGGGCAAAATTCCTAAAAAATATGGCGGGAAACAACCTGACGATCAAGGCACAAACGATAGCCGTGATTAAGTTGCCAGCAGCACCGGCAAGCGAGACAAGGGCAAGATCTCTTCTTGGGTTTTTAAAGTTCCTAGTGCTGATGGGTACGGGCTTTGCCCAACCAAATCGAAATATGAGAAGCATGAGCGCTCCGATGGGGTCTAAGTGCGCTAAAGGGTTCAAAGTGAGACGCCCCGATTTCAAGGGGGTATCATCGCCCAATTTATAGGCCACATAACCGTGGCAATATTCGTGAAAAGTGATGGCCCACAATACGGCCGGCAAGCTCAACAGAAGATCTACCCAGTTTGGAAATCCCATCATATCTTTACCCTTTCTTTAAAGCATACAACGGATAGCGCTTTTTCACCCATTTGATTTCGTCCTCCCTAGTTTCAACTTCCCCTCTAAGTCGAGCCCGTAAAAGCTCGTCTAGTATCTTTCCAATTATGGGACCTCTGGGATAGCCTAACTCTACCAAATCTCTTCCCATAAGTATAGGATGTACTCTGTGAAGCCGCGTCAGAAACAGCAAAATTCTCCTCCTAACGCGCCATTGTTCCGTAGCTGCAGCCCAAAAGAGTGCAGTCACATAAGGGACATCTGCCAAGAAAAGATAAATCTCATCGTGGCTTCTCATGCCCCGTCCTCCAATGGCGTTTTCCGCGGTTCCAAGATCATCTAAAGCCTTTTCTATAATCTCTCTGTCCAATTTGGACAAATGAAGTTTATCAAGCGTCGCGTTTTGCACCCATTCTACCGATGAAAAAATTATCGCCGCCAGAAAGGCCAACCAAACCTTTTCTTCCATATGGGGCAAATCGTAGCGAAGGCGGCGCATAAAGAAAGACAATCTGCGGACAATTCGAAGGCAATTGCGATCTATCTTAATCCCAGGGAACAAAGCTTCAAAGATCCCAAGTCGTACCATTTCAAGCACGATTGGATAAACCTTCTCCTCAAGAAAGATCAGTTTGAGCTCATTTTTAACTCTGGTACCAGAAAGTAGCCCTAGCAATCCACCTTTGACAGCACTCATTATTAACCTGTAGGTGTTATCCTCGAATTCAAAACCAAGCCTGTGTTTTAACCTAAGACCTCTCAAAACTCGAGTGGGATCTTCAACGAAACTTAAATTATGCAAAACGCGCAACTGTCTTTCTTGAAGGTCTCGCCGTCCACCAAAATAATCGATCAATGTGCCCCATGAAGTTTCGTTAATAGATATGGCCATGGAATTGACCGTAAAATCCCTCCTGTAAAGATCATGTTTCAGGCTATCGCCTACAACCTTGGGCAGTGCAACGGGATATTCGTAAAATTCTCTGCGAGCTGTGGCGACATCAACTTTCTTATTCCCAGGAAAAACTATTGTTCCTGTCCTATAGCGCTCATGCACAGCGACCGTGCAGCCATCGGTTTCCCACGATTTGATAAAAGAGATCGCGTCGCCCTCAATTACGATGTCCAGGTCTTGGTTTTCCTTGCCCAATAATAAGTCCCTCACAAAACCACCCACAACGTAGGCCTTAAGTGACATTTCTTCTGCGCGCTTACCTAAGCGCCTGAGGGTCTGGGTAATCCACGGCGATAGTCTTTGCGCCATGAGCTCTGAAACATCTTCTGTCCAAGGAAGAACGGACCCCAGAGACCTTTCCTCAGGGGGCACAGAAATGGGATAAAGTGCCCGAAGTAAGTCAGTCCTGGTTATAATGCCCACAAGCAAGCCGTTTTCTTTAACGGGCAGGCGACCTATGTTGTGAAATACCATCAGCCTATGGGCCTCTGAAACAGACGCTTCAGGATGAACGGTGATGACTCCTTCGGTCATAAATTCCCGCACTTTGGCACTGCCAAAGCCATGAAGATGTGCCTTATCCAGGTCTTTACGGGTTATGATGCCTATGAGATTGCCATCTTGAACAATGGGCAATCCCGAATGACCGTAGCGAATCATGAGCTTATAAGCCTCATCCACCTGAAGATCAGGATCTATGGCCATTACGGGGCTTGTCATAACGCTGGCCACCGTCAAAAGGGGCTTGATATCTCGGGCTAACTTATCTTCGACTTCCTTTATTAAAATATAAGGATTGGTACGTTCAAGTGTCACTGATGCGGCCTGAGGATGTCCTCCCCCTCCCCACTGCGCCAAAAAGTCGGACACATTTAAGATTTCCTCTTTGCTTCTTGCAACTATATAGGTTCTTTGCCCCATGGAAACGACGCATACAGCAACATCTGCGTCAAAGTAGTCGCGCAAGCGATGCGCAAATAAAGATAGACCTTCGACGTATCGGGTCGCGTTCAAGGCAGACAGAACAACTTTGGCCCCATTTATGTACCTTTCCCATGAATTGTCTATGAGTTCGTTTAATAACTGTTTCTCGGCCGACGTGAGGGATTGCTCAACGAAAATGGGAATTTGGGTCATATCGGCTCCTAATTCCCTTAATGTGGCGATAATTTCGTAATCTTTCCTGCAAGTACTTCCAAAGGTCAAAGCTCCCGAATCTTCATATATACCCATGGCAAAAAGAGTAGCCTCGTGAGGGGAGATTGCTATCCCTCTTTCCAGAATGACCTCCACGAGCAAAGTCGTACACGCCCCTAGGACTTCCACCCTGCTATAAGAGGCTGGCAGCTCATCTAATACGTCGCCGGGATGGTGATCATATACATGAATCGTCACATCTTTTTTTCCGACAAGTGCCGCAAAGGGCCCTATGCGCGACGCAGAACGGGTATCTACGACTATCAGGGTCGTAACCTCGTCCATCTTTACCTTTCGGGGGGTTACAACTTTATATCTACTCTGATAGCGTTTTAAGTAGTCCCTGACGTTTCTCGATGCCGAGCCCGAAAAGC
>ERZ773359.497-NODE-497-length-56064-cov-11.898659_pt1 | contig 56064 bp, 56 predicted proteins | sample MGYA00374955_ERZ773359 | MGnify/ENA primary metagenome ERZ773359 (study PRJEB29098, sample SAMN04486028) | biogas fermenter metagenome | study: EMG produced TPA metagenomics assembly of the Biogas fermentation microbial communities from Germany - Plant 4 DNA1... | reverse complement strand
ATAACTTGAAAGTGCTAGGGTTAGAAAATAACAAAATTAAAGTTGTTAAAAATTATTAATATATTATAACTAATGATTTAGGAGGAAGATATGGCTAGTTCAAAGCAAACTATATTACAAAGTACATTTGGTTCAATATTTACAGACTTAGGGCAGAAGGAATTAGAAAAAACTATTGGCAGTAATAAAAACTTTGTAGCTGTTTCTGGTAGAGTTAATAATCCAAGTATAGTTGAGCTTAAGGAAGGTATGACTTTAAGGGATGTAATAAATGAAGCAGGAGGAATGATTAATAAAAGACCTTTTAAATGCGCTCAATTAGGCTTTCCTTTTAGTACCTTTGCAAGCATGTATAAATTGGATGCTCCATTAGATTTAGATATTTTCACTAAGAGTATGTACAAAAACATTGTTGTATTATCTGATGAGGATTGTATCATTCAGTTTGGTAAATTCTATATTGAATATTTACTAGGAAATATGTCACAAGGACTATGCCCTGATTATGAAGGTTCCAGATATGAAATAGAAAGAATTTGGAGAATATTTGATAGAATAAGTAAGGGTAAGGCAAACTTAAGAGATATATATTTATTAAGACAACTAGGAAGTACCCTAAAAGAGAGAATAAAACAAGATAAAAACATTACTCTGGAAATAATTGAGAATTTCTATGAGGAAATTGAGGAACACATTGAAGAACATAAGTGTTATGCAGGGGAATGTCCTCAGCTAACAAAGCTTAGAATAACAGATAAGTGCATAGGTTGCCATGCCTGTACTAGAGTTTGTCCAGTGGATTGTATTTCTGGAAAAATAAAAGAACGACATTATATAGATACTGATAGATGTACTCATTGTGGTCAATGTACAGTGGCCTGTCCTGTTGCAGCCATAACTGAAGGAGATAATACTTATAAATTTCTAAGAGATTTATCAACGCCAGGGAAAGTGGTAATAGCGCAAATAGCTCCTGCAGTAAGGGTAACTATAGGTGAGGCTTTTGGCTTTGAAGCTGGAGAAAATCTTGAAAAGAAATTAGTTGCAGCTTTAAAAAGAATAGGTGTTGATTATGTATTTGATACTTCTTGGGCAGCAGATTTAACTATTATGGAAGAAGCGGCAGAACTTCAAGGTAGATTAGAAAAGTATTTCAATGGAGATGATTCAGTAAAGCTTCCCTTACTAACTTCATGTTGTCCATCATGGGTTAAATTTATTGAACAAAACTATCCAGATATGCTAGATGTTCCATCTACAGCTAAATCTCCAATGCAGATGTTTGCAACTATTGCAAAAGATATATGGGCAAAGGAGAGAGGTTATAAAAGGGATATAGTTACTTCTGTAGCAATAATGCCTTGTGTTGCAAAGAAATATGAAGCATCTAGACCAGAATTTTCTAGGGGAGATAACTACGATACAGATTATGTTATAACTACAAGGGAACTTATAAAAATATTAAAACAATCTAAAATTGATTTAAAGGATCTAGAAGATGAAGAACTAGATAATCCATTATCAGAATACAGTGGTGCAGGTGTAATCTTTGGAAGAACTGGTGGAGTTATAGAAGCAGCGACAAGAACAGCTCTTGAAAAAATGACTGGAAAAAGAATAGAAAACATAGAGTTTACCTCCTTAAGAGGATGGGAAGGTTTTAGAAGCTGTGAATTAAATGTAGAAGGAATTAGTTTAAAAATAGGTGTAGCCCATGGATTAAAAGAAGCAGGTAAGATGCTTGATAAGATAAGAAGCGGTGAAGAATTCTATCATGCTATTGAAATTATGGCTTGCAATGGTGGATGTATAGGTGGAGGAGGACAGCCAAAACCTAAAAAGAGAAAGGAAACTATTATAAAAAGAGGGGAAGGGCTAAATAATATCGATAATAAGATGAAAATAAGAAGATCTCATGAAAATGAATCAGTCTTAAAAATCTATGAAAAATATTTAGACCATCCATTAAGTCCAAAGGCTCATGAATTAATTCATACAAAGTATTTCCCAAAATTAAAAAGAAAATAGATTTGACAATTTTCGGGTTTCAGAGATAAGGAAAAAACTCCTCTGGAGTTTGGAAATTTAAAAATTCAGCTTTGCTGAATTTTTTTCCTTAACTGAAAACTGACCACTGAAAATTGGAAACTGTATAGGTGGACTTTTTCTATTAAAGGGAGTATTATAGTAATATTAAAAATAATATAGTAGGTGTTTTATTATTATGAATACAGTTAAAAAAGTAGCAGTAATAAATGATTTATCAGGAATAGGAAGATGTTCTTTAACAGCAGCAATTCCAATTTTATCAGCTTTGGGAGTACAATGTTGTCCTTTTCCTACAGCAGTATTATCTTGCCAAACAGGATACGATGAATTTACATTTTTAGATATAACTGATGAAATGTATAAATATAAAAAATCTTGGGATAAATTAAATGTAAAATTTGATTGTATATATAGCGGGTTCTTAGGTTCAGAAGAGCAAATAAATATAGTTTACCATATGGCAAAAGAACATGAGGAATCATTAATAGTAATTGATCCAGTAATGGGTGATGATGGGTATATCTATGATACCTTTACTGAAAATATGAGTAATAAAATGAAAGAACTAATTAGGATTGCTGATATTGTAACACCAAACTTAACTGAAGCATGTTTATTAACTGGAAGCAGTTATAAAAAATATAATACTTCTGATGAAGAACTTATATATATGGCTAAGAAAATAGGTAAATTGGGTCCTAAGGTAGTAATTATAACAGGAATAGTTAGAAATAATAAAATGTATAATTTTGCATATGACATAAGGCAAGATGAATATTTTTTAGTAGGAAAGGAATTTGTAGATAAGTCCTTTAGCGGCACTGGAGACACCTTTGCCTCAATATTAATAGGCCTACTTTTAAATGATCATAATTTGCAGTTTAGCATTGAAAAAGCAGCAGAATTTTTATATAAAGCAATAAAACATACAGATAATCTTAATACTGATCCAAAGGAAGGAATATTATTTGAAGTGCATTTAAAGGAGTTGATTTTAATAAATGAAGAATAATATAAAAACAAAAACAAGAAATATAGTTTTAACCGCAGTATTTGCAGCATTCATATGTATATCAATTGTATTTCTGCCAAGAATTCCAACGGGATTTAACGAAGGATATATTCATTTAGGAGATATAGTAATTTACTTGGCTGCAACATTTTTACCTCTTCCATATGGAATGGCAGCAGCGGCTATTGGGGGAGGATTAGCAGATATAATGGCAGGGGCGGTAGTTTGGACACTTCCTACTATAATAATAAAAGCTGCTATGGCTATTTTCTTTACATCTAAAGAAGCTAAAATATTAAATAAAAGAAATAAAAGAGCAGTTATAATTGCAGGATTAACGGGATGGATAGGATACTATTTTGCAGGTGCAATAATTTCAGGAAATTTTGCTGCTCCCTTAGTAACTCTTCCTATAGAAGCACTTCAACCTATTGGAAGTGGAGTGATTTTTGTATTTATAGCTCATTACCTAGATAAGATAAATATAAAAGAAAAAGTTTTTGATGAATACAAATAAACAAAGGAAAAGAGGTGATTAAATGGAACTATCAAGGGCTCAAAAAAGGTTTGTTAATCATAAGACTTCAGGATATCAACTTTTAAAAGGAAAAGAAGGTACAGGAAAAAGCACCTCTTTAGTATACAAGGCATTAAACCTAGAAAACAATTATTGCTTATATAATGAAGATAAAATATTAATTGTTAATTCAGATTACTTAAAAACTAATATATGTAAAACATTATATGACGAAGAAAGAAATAAGGATTATTTTTATTCCTTATTTTCTTTAAATAGAGAAAGAATTGATATTTTATCAATAAAGGAATTAATATCTACATATTCAGAAGCATATAAGAGAGAAAATGGACTAGCTTTAAGGCTTATATCTGATTTAGAGGGAAAAAATATATTTTATTCTTTAAAGGAAGAAATTGATAGATTATTAGAGAGTTATAAGTTTTATAAGAAGGCTACAATGTCTTATATATTTAATGAAGTATTATGGATAAAAGCATCTAACTTTTCTAAGGAAGATTATTTAAATGTAGATAGAAGAGGAAGAGGAATAAGTATTAGAAAAAACTCTAATATAAGAGAACTGATCTATAAGATTCTGGAAACATATAATAGTAAGTTATTATCACAAAATATGATGGATAAATATGATGCAGTTTTATTTGCCCTTTCATATGTGAAAAATAAGGAAGGTATATATAGCCATATCATTTTAGATGATTTAGAGAAATATACTAAGGCTGAAATAGATTTTATTAGAAGACTATTTAATAAAAAAGAATATTCCAATTTTATTTTTACTTTAAATAGCGAATTAGAAGGAAGAGAAAATTCATGGATAGTAAAGGGAAGAAATCTCCCTTCATTAGGAATAGATACAAAAGGAAAAACATTTAATTATAAATTGAATTTAGCAGAAAAAAAGAAAAAAGTTATAGATACTATAGAAAAATATCAGTACATAAATTTAAGAAATAATAATGTTGTAGATTTTAAAGTAGATTCTGCATCAAATGAAAAAGAAATATTTTTAGAAGATAGCATTACTTATAAAGAAGAAGAAATGAAAGAAGTTCCAATGTATTCAAATATAGCAGCAGGTAGTCCTATTGAAATGATAGATAATATAGAAGGTGATTTCTACCTGCCAAAAAGCTGGCTTGGAAGAGGAAAAGAAACCTTTATTTTAAAGGTTAAGGGAGATTCTATGGTGGAAAAAAACATCCTAAATGGGGATTTAGTAGTTATAAAAAGGCAAGTAAATGCAAATCATAATGATATAGTAGCGGCAAGTATAGATAATGAAGCTACTTTAAAAACCCTAAATTTAAATGGAGAATATCCTGTATTAATGCCAGCAAATAAAACTTACCCTTCAATTCCTTTAGTGGGAAGAGATGTTAGTATATTAGGAGTTGCAATTGGAATAATTAAAAACATGGAATAATTTTATAATGGTCAACATAATATGATAATCCCCTGAATATATAATAATGTATAGAAGGAGGGGTTATATGAACGGTGAATCATTGGAAAATATAAAAAGAAAAATACAAAGCAATATAAATTATGCTAGGGAAAGCAATGTAAGAAAGGTATCTGCAATATTAATGGTCGAAGAAGAAAGTATAAAAAAAGAAGTTTTATCATGGCTTATTATGGAGGGGTATAAAGTATCCTTAAGAAGAGATGAAGTTGATATTCTTATAATAGAGTGGTAAAAATAAAAAATATTGGAGAGTACAAATGATTATAGAACAAGAATTTTATAAGAAAAACACATTGGAAGTAGCAAAAAATCTTTTAGGGCACTATTTAATAAGAGAAATAAATGGAAGAAAAATAAAATCTATTATAGTAGAAACAGAGGCCTATATAGGCTCCCTAGATAAGGCTTGTCATGGGTATAATTATAAGAGAACGAAAAGAACAAAACCCATGTATGAAGAGGGAGGCATATCCTATGTTTATTTTATTTATGGCCTATATAACTGCTTTAATATTGTATCTTCAATTAAGGGAGAACCAGAAGCTGTATTAATAAGGGCAGTTGAACCCTTGGATAATTTAGATTACATTTCAAATTTAAGATATAAAAAAAACTACAGTGAATTAAATAAGAATCAAATTAAGAATTTAACCAATGGACCTTCTAAGTTATGTATGGCCTTAGATATTACAAGAAAAGATAATTATAAGCCATTATATACTGGAGAAGATATATATCTAGAATATAATAAAGAAAGAAATTTTGAAATAGTTGAAACTACAAGGATTGGAATAGATTATGCAGAAGAAGCAAAGGACTTTCTTTGGAGATATTATATAAAAGATAATCCCTTTGTATCAAAAAAATAATTTGCAAATCATATTTGTATATTTACAAAAATTTAAGAAAAAACTATTAGTAGAATGGAGGTAATTTTTATGAAAGTAAAAAGGATTCTACTAGTAGTTTTTTCTTTATTTCTTATAAGTGCAGTTTTAATTGGTGCAAGGGATGATAAGTCTGATAGAGGCAAGGGATTAGTGTTAATGGGAGAAATTATAGACATAACTAAAGATGACAAAGGTGATATAATATCATTAACAGTAGATGGATATTTAAAAGGAAAAGAAGTAGCAAAAACAAAGGTTATTACACTAGTGAATGAAAATACAAAAATAATGAATTCTTCCTTTGACAAAAAAGAGGATATTATTATAGAACTAGGTGATATAGTTTATATGAGAGTGGATGAAACTATGACAAAAGCATATCCTCCAGAAACTACTGCAAAAAGAATATTTATTACTAATAATAAATAGATATTTTCTATAAATACCATTATAATATTAATGGAGGGCAAGATGGATAAAAATTTAAAAAATAAATTAACAGACATTCAGTATAAGGTTACCCAGGAAAATGGAACTGAGCCACCTTTCAATAATGAATATTATGACAATTTTAAGGAAGGCATATATGTAGATATTGTTTCACTAAAGCCCTTATTCATTTCTACAGATAAGTTTGATTCGGGATGTGGATGGCCTGCTTTTTCAAGGCCTATAGATAGAAAGTTGATAAAAGAAAAAATTGATAGATCTTATGGAATGATTAGAACAGAAGTAAGAGCCAGGGATTCGGATTCCCACTTAGGACATGTGTTTTGTGATGGACCTGAGGAATTAGGAGGGCTTAGATACTGTATTAATTCAGCAGCTCTTAAATTTATACCTAAAGAAAAAATGAAAGAAGAGGGATACGAGGAATACTTGGATTTATTTGAAAATAAATAGGGTTGTCCTAGACAACACTTGTAAATATACGAAGTCAATTTACAAAATATTTATTAATTTTATTTGCGGGACAACCTGTTATGGCAATTTAGAATTACGGGGGATAGGGATGAAAAGAAGAAATATTAGAAGAAAAAGGAAAAAAATGAGCAATAGAAGCAGTAATATAAAAAGAGAAAGGGCCTTAGTTAGTAGTATGATAATAGCTACTATCCTTTTACTCCTTATAATAAGATTAATCTTTGTTATGATTTATAAAGGCAAGGATTACAAAGAAATGGCTAAAGGTCAATGGAAGGCTCAAGTAAATGTTGAGGCAAGAAGAGGAGATATTAAGGATAGAAATGGAACTATATTAGCTACTTCAATTGATGTATATAGAATAGATTTAGATTTAGATGCTATAGATATTCACTTACAAGATGAGGGGATAACTATAGAAGAGGTAGCTGCACAGCTATCACAGGCATCAGGACTGCCTTATGATGAGGTAATGAGAAAGCTTAATCCAGAAAAGGTAGATGGAATGGAGATAAGGACCAGCACCTTAGTTACTGGAATAGAAAAAGATGTTGCAGATAAGATTAAAGACTTAGGAATTTATGGAGTTGTTATTTCAATTAATCCAAAGAGATACTACCCAAACAATAATTTCCTTGCTCATGTCTTAGGCAGTGTTAATTCAGATAATGCTGGTTTAAATGGTGTTGAACTTCAATATGATAGTGAGTTAAGGGGAACAGATGGTTATAAAATAGCTGAGATTGATGGAAGTTTTAGCGAACTTCCCTACCAAACAGTTCAATATTCAAGTCCTATTGATGGAAAAGATGTTAATCTAACAATCGACGAAAATATACAACTAATAGCTGAAAAAATTGCAGAAAAGGGACTTAAGGAACATAAAGCAAAAGGTGTAGGGATAATTATAACAAATCCAAATAATGGTGAAATATTAGCAATGGTTAATAAACCAGATTTTAATCCTAATACACCTTATGAAGATTATGAGAACTTTGAGGGAGAAACAGAGTCTGAAAAGCTTGAAAATATGTTTAGAAATAATGCAATAAGCGATTCCTTTGAGCCAGGGTCTACATTTAAGAATATTACTATGGCAGCAGCACTAGAAGAAGGTCTTGTAAATGAAAATGATACATTTTACTGTGGAGGTTATTTACAGTTTGGTTCAACTAAAATAAGATGTTGGAATTTAGTAGGGCATGGCACACAAACCCTATCAGAAATTCTACAAAATTCATGTAATGTCGGCTTTATGGAATTAGGGGCTAGGCTGGGAAATGCAAAAATAAAAGAATATATTGATAAGTTTGGCTTTGGAATGGCTACAGGAATAGATCTTCCAGGAGAAACAGAAGGAATTGTTAAGTCAGTTAGTGATATGAGTGAAATGGATTTAGCTACAATAGCTTTTGGACAAACAAATACTGCTAGCAATATTCAAATGATTCAATCCTTTAATGCTATTGCAAATGGAGGTAAATTAATTCAGCCTCATATTGTTAAAGAAATTACTTATGATGAAATAAATGGTACAAAAGTAATTGATGAAGAATTTAAACCATATGTAAAAGAAAATATTATATCAGAAGAAACAGCAAGTACTGTAAGAAGGTTTTTGGAGGATACAATAAATCAGGGGACGACTATTGGAGCTTTTATGGGAAAAGATAGAAGAGTTGGAGCTAAAACAGGAACAGCTCAAAAACCGGATCTTATAAATGGGGGGTATTATCCAGATAAATATATACCTTCTATAGTAGCCTTGTATCCTGTTGAAAAACCTGAAATTACTATATTTTTAAAAGTTGATGAACCAAGTACAGGTGTATATTATGGTGGACAAGTTGCTACACCTCTTGCCAAAGAGCTTTTAGCTGAATTATTTGTTTATATGGATTCCCAAGTTTATAAGGAGAGATATACAGAAAAGGAAAAGGTAATTGTGCCTGAACTTAGAGGGAAAACTATAAAAGAAGCAGAAGCAATATTGAAAGAAAATAATTTAAATATAGATATAGAAAGTAAGGGTTCTAAGGTAACAAATATGGCGCCATACCCAGGAGCGCTAGTGGAAGCAGGTTCACTAATAAGTGTAAATATTGAAGATGCAACAAAAGATTCAAATAAAATAATTATGCCGAAGTTACAAGGTAAAACTTTAGATGAGGCAGTAGAGATATTAAATAAAATAGGAATTAAAGAGTATAAGATAAACGGTGAAGGGATAGTTTCTAGTCAAAGTATAATTGCTGGAAAATTAATTGATAAAAATACTACGGTCAAATTAGATTTGAAAAGTTAGATAGCAGGAGATAATATGAATAAAGTAAGAAAAATTAATACTAGAAAAAAGAAAAAATATAATATGAAAAGCATAGATTATGGACTTCTTTGCGTTATTCTTCTATTATTATTTGTAGGAATAATAATGGTTTACTCTTCTAGCTCTTACTATGCCCTTTATGAAAAAAATAGTCCGGAATATTTCTTTATTAAAGAAATTATTTGGACAGTGGTAGGAATTGGTGCCATGCTTTTTACAATGTCTATTGATTACCATTATTATAAAAAGATTACAGGGCAGTTGTTTATTATTACACTTATATTTTTAATTTTTGTATTGTTCTTTGGTGCAGAAGTTAATGGTGCAAAAAGATGGATTAGGTTTGGTCCCTTATCCTTTCAGCCATCCGAATTGGCAAAATATGTGCTTGTTATATATCTAGCGAAACAATTAGATAGAAGAAATAGTAATATTAATAAGTTCTTTAAAGGTGTAGTACTATATTTAGGAATTTCTGCAGTATTTGCAGTATTAGTATTATTAGAAAAGAATTTAAGTATTACGGCAATAATAATGATAGTTGCAGTAATAATGATATTTGTTGGAGGAGCAAAAATCTCTCATCTTATTCCAATATTTCCGGCAGGGCTTTTAGTTGGAGTTGCCTTGATTCTTGCTGAGCCTTATAGATTGGACAGATTAACTACATTTATGAATCCATGGGGAGATCCTTCAGGGAATAGCTATCAGTTAATTCAATCTATTTACGCTTTAGGTTCAGGAGGACTTCTAGGTGTTGGTTTAGGAAACTCTAAGCAAAAAGCATTATTTATGCCAGAACCTCATAATGATTTTATATTTGCAATAATAGGAGAAGAATTTGGCTTTATAGGCTGTGCTTTTGTAATCTTATTATTTATGTATATAATTTACAAGGGAGCTTATGTGGCGATAAAAGCTAAAGATAATTATGGTTATCTATTAGCAGTAGGAATAGTTTCAATTATATCAATACAGGCTGTAATTAATATAGCGGTTGTATCAGGATCAATGCCTGTTACTGGTGTTCCACTGCCCTTAATTAGTTATGGGGGAACTTCTCTGGTAATAAATATGTTAGCTTTAGGAATCTTGCTTAATATATCAAGACAAAGCAAAGAGAATAAGTAACAAATTGAATTATATTATATGAAATGGTAGAGTATAATAATAAATAGATATTCTTATATATTTTGGAAGTGGAGTGATCTTATGAAGACAGTTATTATGACAGATTCATGCTGCGATTTACCTTTAAGTTATGTAAAGGAAAATAATATTGACGTTGTATCTTTAGGCATTAATATAGATTCAAAATACTATAGTGATGATTTAGGTCAAAGCCTTGATATTAAGGATTTTTACAGTAAACTTAGAAATGGAATAATGCCTACCACATCTCAAGCAAATGCCTTTTCTTATGAAGAAGTATTTAAAAAGCATGTGGAGAAAGGGAATGCAGTAATATATATAGGTTTTTCATCAGCACTAAGCGGTAGTTTAAACAGTGCAAGAATTGCAAGGGAAAATATTAAGGATGAAAATAATCAGGCTGATATTACAGTTATAGACAGTAAAAGTGCTTCATTAGGCTTAGGTTTATTAGTATATAAAGCAGTAGAAATGCTTAAAAATGGATCATCTAAAGAAGAAATAGTTACTTGGATAGAAGAAAATAAATTAAGAGTTAATCATTGGTTTACAGTAGATGATTTAAATCATTTAAAAAGAGGTGGAAGAGTATCTGGTACTGTAGCAGCAGTTGGAACCTTTCTAGGAATTAAACCTATTTTAGAGGTTGATAGGGAAGGAAGATTAATTCCAGTATCAAAGGTTAAAGGAAGAAAAAAGTCAATTAAAGTATTACAAGATACAATAAAAGAAAGAATAGAAAATTCTGAAGAACAAGTAATTTTCATTAGTCATGGTGATTGCTTAGAGGAAGCAGAATATTTAAAGAAGCTTATAACAGAAGAAATAAAAGTTAAAGATGTAATAATCAACAACATTGGTCCAACAATAGGGACACATGCTGGACCAGGAACCATAGCACTATTTTTCCTTGGGAAGGAAAGATAATGCAATTCAAAATTCAAAATGCACAATTAGCATGATTTTAAAATTATCTCAAGTTTTTGAGATAATTTTTTTCTTTTTTCTTAATTCAGCAAGGCTGAATTATCTTATTAACTGTGAACTGCGTACTGCGCACTGTGAACTGAATGAAGTTGAATTCTTTTATGTAAAATGTTAAAGTATAATGTAGGTTAAAACATATGTGTGTTTTAATAAAGTGTGGCATTGGAGGGATTGGTTGTATGTATGAATACATATGTGGGAAATATAAAGGTATTAATAAAAATTATATTATAGTTGAGAATAATGGAATAGGTTATAAGATATTTACTTCAGGTGCAACTATGTCATCAATGCCTAAAATTGATGAAGAGGTTAAGCTTTATCTAGAACAGATAGTAAGGGATGACTTTATTGGTCTTTATGGATTTGACACTAGAGAAGAACTTGAAATGTTTAAGTTGCTTCTAACAATAAATGGAGTTGGTGCAAAGGCAGCACTGTCACTTTTATCATTTAGCAGAATAAACAATTTGAAATATGCAATTATGCTGGGAGATGAAAAACATCTTTGCAAGGCTCCTGGAGTAGGTAAGAAAACTGCAGGAAGAATTATACTAGAATTAAAAGATAAAATTAAAAAAGAAGATATGGCAGAAGGTATTTCTAACCTTGATAATAAAGATAATGTAATTAGTATTGATGCAAATATTATTGCAGAAGCTTTAGGAGCCTTATTGGCTTTAGGGTATTCTGAAAAAGAAGCAGAATCAGCTTTAAAGAAAGTCAATAAGGAAGACACTTTAGAAAATATTATTAAAAATTGTTTGAAAGTTCTAATGGGATAGAGGTGGAATTATGGAAAGAATAATAACACCAAAAGAAATGTGGGAAGATGGAAATAGCTTAAGTTTAAGGCCTACAAATTTAAAAGAATATATTGGCCAAGAGAAGGTAAAAAAAAGATTAGATATTTTTATAAAAGCGGCTCAAAGCAGAAATGAGACTTTAGATCATGTTCTTCTTTATGGACCGCCTGGATTAGGAAAAACAACTTTGGCTAACATTATAGCTAAAGAAATGGAAGGAGAACTTAAGGTTACTTCTGGGCCTGCCATTGAAAGGGCTGGTGATTTAGCAGCTATATTAACAACATTAAATAATAATGATGTTTTATTTATTGATGAAATTCATAGATTAAATAGAAATGTAGAGGAAATACTTTATCCTGCAATGGAAGATTATGTTCTTGATATAGTAATAGGAAAGGGTGCAGCAGCTAAATCTATAAGACTGGATTTGCCTAAGTTTACTTTAATAGGAGCAACAACAAGAATAGGTATGCTAACATCACCCCTTAGAGATAGATTTGGGGTATTATGTGATATGCAATACTATACAGTTGAAGAATTAAAGGAAATTGTAATAAGATCTTCTTTTGTTCTTGACTGTAACATAACAGAAGAAGGAGCTTATGAAATAGCTAAAAGATCTAGGGGCACCCCAAGAATTGCCAATAGATTACTAAAAAGAGTTAGAGATTATGCTCAAGTATATTCTGACTCTTTAATTAGTACAAAGGAAGCTAATGCTGCATTAAACCTTTTAGAGGTTGACAATATGGGCTTTGATAGAGTAGATAATAAAATTCTAGAGGCAATAATAGATAATTTTAACGGGGGACCTGTAGGAATAGAAACCTTATCCTATTTTATTGGTGAAGAATTAGGAACAATAGAAGATGTTTATGAACCTTATTTACTTCAAACTGGTTTCATTGTTAGAACTGCAAGAGGAAGAATTGCAACAGATAAAGCTTATAAACATTTAGGAAGAGTAAAAAATAATAATCAAGAAAAAATAATAGAACAACAAAAATTATTTTAAACTATAGGAGTAATATATGAAAGTAAGTGAGTTTGATTTTTATTTACCAGAAGAGTTAATAGCACAGCATCCATTAAAACAAAGAGATTCATCTAGATTAATGGTGCTAGATAAAAAAACAGGAGAAATAGAGCACAAAATATTTCATGATGTTATAAATTACTTAAATCCTGGTGACACTCTTGTTTTAAATAACACAAGAGTATTACCTGCAAGATTAATTGGTGAAAAAGAAGAAACAGGTGGAAAGATTGAATTCTTATTATTAAAAAGAATTGAAGGAGATAAATGGGAGTGCTTGGCTAAGCCTGGTAAAAGAGCAAAAGTAGGTGCAAGGTTTACTTTTGGAAGTGGCAGATTAAAATGTGAAGTTATAGATATAGCTGAAGAAGGAAATAGAATTATAGAATTTAGCTATGATGGAATTTTTGAGGAAGTTTTAGATGAACTTGGTGAAATGCCATTACCTCCTTATATTACAGAAAAGCTTCAAGATAGAGAAAGATACCAAACTGTATATTCAAAAGAGGAAGGTTCAGCTGCTGCTCCTACGGCAGGATTACATTTTACAGAAGAATTATTAGATGAAATTAAGAAAAAGGGAATTAATATCGCCTATTTAACTTTACATGTAGGTCTTGGAACCTTTAGGCCAGTAAAGGTTGAAGATACAGATAGCCATGTAATGCATTCTGAATTTTATCAATTAGATGAAGAAAATGCAAAAATAATCAATGAAACTAAAAAAAGAGGAAATAAAATAATATCTGTTGGAACCACTTCCACCAGAACTTTAGAAACAATAGGAGATGAAAATGGCTTTGTAAGGGCACAAAGTGGATGGACTGATATATTTATCTATCCGGGATATAAATTTAAAGTTGTTGATGAGCTTATAACCAATTTTCACTTGCCAGAGTCAACTCTTATAATGCTTGTTTCAGCTTTAGCCGGTAAAGAAAACATAATGAGGGCTTATAATGAAGCTGTAAAAGAAAAATATAGATTCTTCTCCTTTGGAGATGCAATGATAATTAAGGAATAAAGTTTGGAGGAAGGAATTTTGAGCAAAAAAAGATATACTTTATTAAAAAAAGACGGAAAAGCAAGAAGAGGAAGATTTGAAACACCTCATGGGACAATAGAAACGCCTGTATTTATGAATGTTGGAACATTAGCTGTAATTAAAGGTGCTGTTTCAACTATGGATTTAAAGGAAATTGGGTGTCAAGTGGAATTATCAAATACATATCATTTACATTTAAGGCCTTCTGACAAAGTAGTTTATAAATTAGGTGGATTACATAAATTTATGAATTGGGATAGACCAATATTAACAGATTCAGGTGGATTCCAAGTATTTTCCCTTGCAAACATTAGAAAAATAAAGGAAGAAGGAGTATATTTCAGCTCCCATATTGATGGTAGAAAAGTATTTATGGGACCAGAAGAATCCATGCAGATTCAAAGTAATTTAGCTTCTACTATTGCAATGGCTTTTGACGAATGTATTCCAAATCCATCAACTAGAGACTATGTTGAAAAATCAGTAGCTAGAACAACAAGATGGCTTGAAAGGTGCAAAAAAGAGTTAGATAGATTAAATTCCTTAGATGAAACAATAAATAAAGAGCAAATGCTATTTGGAATAAACCAAGGGGGCTGCTATGAAGATATAAGAATAGAGCATGCCAAAACCATAACTAAAATGGATCTAGATGGATATGCTATTGGTGGATTAGCTGTTGGTGAAACTCATGAAGAAATGTATAGAATTATAGATGCAGTTGTACCTTATTTGCCAGAAGATAAGCCTATATACTTAATGGGAGTTGGAACACCAGAAAATATTTTAGAAGCTGTAGATAGGGGTGTTGACTTCTTTGACTGCGTTTTACCTGCGAGAAACGGAAGACATGGTCATGTATTTACTAAGGATGGTAAAATCAATATTATGAATGCAAAGTTTGAATTAGATACAAGGCCTATAGATGAGGGATGTGAATGTCCAGCTTGTAGAAGTTACACAAGAGCTTATATAAGACACTTATTTAAAGCAAAGGAAATGTTAGCAATGAGATTATGTGTGCTTCACAATCTTTATTTCTATAATAAGCTAATGAAAGAAATAAGAGATGCTATTGAAAAAGGCAACTTTAGTGAGTTTAAAGAACAAAAGCTTAGAGAATGGAAGGGCACAGTTAACAAGTAATATGGAATAGGTAACAGGTAAGAGGAAACATATAATGGGGATATTTCCCTTTTAACTATATAAGTTAGAAATGATATTTCTGATTAGGAAGGAAGAGTTTATGGAAGTAATAGGAGTTATTTTACCCTTTGTTGGAATGTTTGCAGTAATGTATTTTATGATGATTTTACCAGAGAAGAAGAGAAATAAACAATATAATGAAATGTTAGCTTCTTTGCAAAAATATGATGAAATCATCACAAAAGGTGGAATAATAGGAAAAATAATAATAGTAGATGAAAATACTTTAGTTATAGAAACTGGTGCTGAAAGAACCAGACTTAAAATAACAAAAAATGCTGTAGCATCAAAGGTAAATAAAGAGAAATAATAAGAATAATCCCCCTCAATATTTAATATATTTATATTGGGGGTGAGTTTTTTATGGAATGGGAAAATTATTTTAAGAGTATTTTCAAAGGATTAATTTTTGCTCTTATGGCAACATTTCTAGTTACAGCTATTTTATCTTTGGTGATGAACAATATGACTTTGCCAGATGGATTATTTAACATTATTTATGTTGTTATTTCTTGTTTGGCATTATTAATAGGTACTATAGTAGCTGTAAAAACCTATGGTAGTAAAGGATGGATTATTGGACTTTCAGTAGGCTGTATCTTCTACATATCCTTATATCTTATAGGAATACTATTTGGAGCAGAAGCAACTTTAACTGGATATGATTTTATTAAGTTTGTATTATGTATCCTAATCGGTGCTTTTTCAGGAATGCTTGGAGTAAATCTATAAAAAAGTACGAATAAAAAGGCTATGATAAATAAAATATGCTCGCTATAAGCTTATTACACATATTTTATTTATCTGCGCCAACATATTCATCACTTTTTTATATATAATGCAGAATGAAGGATGTTTTGCTTTATTTTACATATTAAATTTTTAGTAAAAATATAAATTATAACTTTTAAAAATTGCTTAATAAATGTATAATAATGGTATTCATAGTAATGAAATAGTTGCTATAAATTAACATAAGTAATATAATTTATATGAAAGATTACCAGAGGAGGAATAACATGAAGGGAAGAAGTAATCAGAAAGGTTCGATTTTACTAGTAATAAGTGTCCTAATTATTTTTTTATTAGCTTATTTAGGATTTGCTGGGGCTGTAATAGGCTCATATGAGGTAAAATCTTTTGATAAAGTAATTACAAAGGGTCTTGATTTAGAAGGGGGATCCTCAACAGTATTAAAAATAGAAAGTGATTCAGAGGAAATTTCTGAGGAAACATTAAGAGAAAATAAAGAAGTAATAGAAAAAAGATTAACACAAATGGATGTTGATAATAGTAATGTTGAGATTGAAGGAGAAAACAGCATTAGAGTTAATATGAGAAATAATGTTAAAACAGATTCTATAATTGAAAGGTTAACTCATAATGGAAAGCTTGAAGTTAAGGATGAAGAAGATAATATTATTTTAACAGAAAAGGATGTTAAAGAAGCAGAATATATTGTAAATGAATATTCTATAGAAATAACTTTAGCACTTACAGAAGAAGGGAAATCAACTTTTGCTGAATTTACAAAAAATAATATAGATAAATCAATAAAAATATTTTTAGATGGTAGTTCAATTTCAACTGAAACTATTGATGAAGCTATAACTAATGGAGAATTAAAAATCAAAGGTTTATATGATTTGGCAGGAGCAGAAAAATTTGTAGATCTTATTAATTCTGGAACTATTATAGGTACGGTAACTGCTGAAGAAACTGAATCAGTGGGACCTGCTTTAGGGGAAAATGCATATTCTAATATTACTAAAGGTCTTGCTATAGGAATTAGTGTGATATTTTTATTGATAATAGCTTATTACAAAATTCCAGGACTATTAGGAAGTGTATCTATATTATTAAATATTACTTTAATTTTAATTGCATATACAGAAAGTGATTTAGCTTTTACTAAATATAGTTTAGCTGCCTTAGTATTCTCTATTGCCATTTCAATTTTATCAAATATTCTAATATTAGATAAAATAAGCAGACAAATACCTTTATCAAAGAATTTAAAGAGTGCAGCAGTAGATGGTTTTGAAAAGGCAAACCCTATTATATTTAGAACAAATGTAATAATTTTTATCATATCTGTTATATCATATTACCTAGTACCTTTATCAATAAAAAGTCCAGCGGCAATAATTTTAATGGGATCTATATCAACAGCAATATGTTCCTTATTTGTAACTAAATCATTATTAAAATTAGCTGTTAATAGTATATTAAAAAATAAAAAACAATTTAAGGTAAAGAAGGCTTAGTAGTTATAAATATTTAAGAAGATAATAAGTAATACCTCCAAGTTTTATGGAGGTTTATTACTTTTTACCTATAAAACATTGTAATATTATATATTTTCAATTATAATATATGTGTTTTCTAGATTTTTTGGAGGAATTTATAATGCGTAAGTTTTGGGAGAGTATTTATAGTCCAAATTATATTAATGGATATAATCCCTTTATACTTAAAAATATGAATAAAGCTCTTGAGCAAATGGTAGAAGCTATAAATAATAGAAAGAAAATAATTGTTTATGGAATTCCTAATGTTGATGGATTATGTGCTCTGTCATCATTGATTTTAGTCTTAAAATATTTAAATGCAGATGTTGAATATGTAATCCACGATGAGGATTTTGCCAATGGAATAACTTTAGAAGATATTAATAATGAGGTTAATTTTCTTGGGGGAGAAGTTTTAATTGCACTAGGAATTGCTTTAAGATCAGCGAAAGAAGAAGAGCTTTGTAGAGATTTAGGTATAAATTTGATAGTTTTGGAAAATAAAGAAGTTAATGAAGAAAAAAAATACATATATATAAATCCAAATCAGAAGAGCTGCCAATATAGATATAAAAGCCTTTCTATCAGCGGATTAACATTTAAATTAATGCAGGCAATTGCAATTTATTATAATATAAAATGCATTAATAAATATTTGGATTTAATTGTTATTGGTGAACAGTGGTCTCAAGTACCTCTTAGGGGGGAAAGTGGGATTTTCATAAAAGAAGGTAAAAAGTTTTTGTTTAACACCAATAATCGTGGCTTAAGGGCCATAATGGATTATTATAATATAAAAAATATGAATAAAGATTTTATAGTACATATAATTGATGTAATTACTCCAACTATAAATGCAGTAAAAATTAATGATAATGCGAGAATAATAATTGAATTACTTACTACAATTAAAAAGGACAGGGCAGATCAAATAACTAAATATTTAAATAAATCAAAGAAAACTATATAATTATTTTGATAAGAAGGGTAAAATTATATTATGTTAAACTTATTTATAAAATAATTATATAGTTTATAATTTTTAGTAATGGAGGATTATCATGAACCTAAAAGAAAAAATAAGAATTATTGAAAATTTCCCTAAAGAAGGAATCAGCTTTAAGGACATTACAACAGTAATAGGTGATGGAGAAGCATTAAAATATTCTATAGATAAAATTGTAGAACACTTAAAAGATAAAAATATTGATTTAATAGTAGGGCCTGAAGCAAGAGGTTTCATTTATGGAGTACCAGTTGCTTATGCAATTGGAGTTGGATTTGTTCCAGTTAGAAAACCAGGTAAATTACCAGGGGAAACAGTATCTATAACATATGATTTAGAATATGGCACTGATACATTAGAAATTCACAAAGATGCTATTAAAAAAGGACAAAGAGTTGCAATTGTAGACGATTTATTGGCAACAGGGGGAACAATTGAAGCTGTTGCAAAACTTGTTGAATTAGCAGGTGGAGAAGTAGTAACTTTAGATTTTGCAATTGAACTTAAAGGCTTAAAGGGAAGAGAAAAGTTATCTAAATATGATATTATGTCATTAGTAGATTATGAGTTTTAATATTATTGAAATATTAGGGCATATATTATATAATAGAAGAAAATGGCTGGTTGTTTAACCAGCCAATTATTTTAGATTAAATCAATAAAGGAGATAATCCCATGTATGAAGGGCTGTTAAAAAAGATATATGAAAATTCACATAATATAGATAAAGATATTATAAAAAAGGCTTTTGACATTGCAAATGATGCTCATAAAACTCAAAAAAGGGAATCAGGAGAGCCCTATATAACACATCCTATAGATGTTGCTATAATTTTAGCAGAGATGGGCATGGATACAAGTACGATAGCTGCAGGGCTCCTTCATGATGTTATTGAAGATACTGAATATACATATGATGATTTAAAAAATTTATTTAATGAAGAAATAGCTAATTTAGTTCAAGGGGTAACTAAACTAGGAAAAATAGAATACAAATCTAAAGAGGAACAACAAGCGGATAATGTTAGAAAAATGCTTCTTGCAATGGCAAAAGATATAAGAGTAATAATAATAAAACTAGCAGATAGATTACATAACCTTAGAACTTTAAAATTTATGCCAAAACCAAAACAAAAACAAAAGGCAAAGGAAACTTTAGATATTTACGCTCCTCTTGCTCATAGGCTTGGTATATCAAAAATTAAATGGGAGCTGGAAGATCTGTCCTTTAGGTACCTACATGAAGAGGTCTATTATGATTTAGTAAAGCAAATTGCTGAAAAAAGAGCAGAAAGAGAAGTGTACATTGCCAAGATTACAAAGGATTTACATAAAAAGCTTGAAGAATCAGAAATTGATTCTGATATAGAAGGCAGACCAAAACATTTTTATAGCATTTATAAAAAGATGGTGAATAAAAACAAAAGTATTGAAGAAATATTTGATTTAACTGCTATAAGAATATTAGTAAATACAGTTAAGGATTGTTACGGTGTTCTTGGAATTGTACATACAATTTATAAACCTATTCCAGGTAGATTTAAAGATTATATAGCAATGCCAAAACCAAATATGTATCAATCTTTACATACAACAGTTATAGGGCCCCAAGGAAAGCCTTTTGAAATTCAAATAAGAACTTTTGAAATGCATAAGACTGCTGAATACGGTATAGCAGCACACTGGAAGTATAAAGAAGGGGATAGTGCTAAGGAAGATAGAGAGCAAAGCTTTGAAAGTAAACTTGCATGGCTTAGAGATATGCTTGAGTGGCAAAAGGAAACTTCAGATGCAGAAGAATTTATAGAGGGATTTAAAATAGATTTATTTGCCGATGAAGTTTTTGTATTTACTCCAAAGGGTGTTGTAATAAATCTTCCAAGTGGAGCAACTCCTATAGATTTTGCATATAGGATTCACACCGATGTTGGAAACAGATGTGTTGGAGCAAAGGTAAATGGAAAAATAGTTCCCCTTGATTATAAATTAAAAACTGGCGAAATAATTGAAATTTTAACTTCCAAAAATGCAAAAGGGCCCAATATGGATTGGCTTAATATAGTTAAAAGCAATCAAGCAAAAAGCAAAATAAGACAATGGTTTAAAAAGATTAAAAAAGATGAAAACATTGTAAAAGGCAAGGATTTATTTGAAAGGGAATTAAAAAAACAGGGAGTTAACTATTCAGATATTGCTAAAGGTGAAACTTATGAAAAACTAAGAAAAAGATATAATATTAATAGTATGGAAGATTTATATGCTTCCATAGGAGTGGGACAATTATCAGCATCTTCTTATATATCAAAATTAAAGGAAGAAAATATTACTGAAAAGCAAAGTGCAGAAAGTATTAATAAGGCAATTGAAGAACAGCTGGCTAAATCAGATAGATCTTTAAATAAAGTAACTAAAGATTATGGAATTACAGTTAGAGGCGAAAGGAACTTAATGGTTAGATTTGCAAAATGCTGTAATCCAGTTCCTGGTGATGATATTAAAGGATATGTTACAAAGGGTAGAGGAGTTTCAGTTCATAGAGCAGACTGCAATAATTTAAAATCATTAATAAAATATGATAAAAATAAGGTTGTTGAAGTTTCCTGGGGAAGAGCTAAGGGAGCTGATTATATAGCAGAAATTCAAGTTGAATCTGATGATAGAGAAGGAATCTTAGCAGATATTATTAATGTAATTTCAGAAAGTAAACTTCCAATAAGCTCAATAAATGCCCAATCAGCTAAAGGAAATACAGCAAAAGTAAATATAAAAATTAGAATTTATTCTGTAGAACAATTAAGAGAACTTATGAAAAAAATAAGAAGAATAAAAGGTGTTATGGATGTTTACAGAATGAATAGTTAGGAGTGGCTATGAGAGCAGTTGTACAAAAGGTAACATCATCAAAAGTAATAGTAGATAATAAAGTAATTGGCTCAATAAATGCAGGTCTTAATGTGTTAATAGGAATATCAAAAGAAGACACAATAGAAGACTTAAAATATATGAAAGATAAAATATTAAATCTTAGGATTTTTGAAGATGAAAATGGTAAAATGAACTTATCCTTATTAGATGTAAAAGGTGACATCTTAGTTATTTCTCAATTTACCCTATACGGTGATTGCAGAAAAGGAAGAAGACCAAATTTTATGGAGGCAGAAGGTGGAGAAAAAGCAAAGGCCTTATATGATGAGTTTGTAGCTATGCTTAAGGAATCTTCCCTAAAAGTAGAAACAGGAGAATTTGGAGCTTATATGAAGGTGGATATACAAAATGATGGCCCTGTTACACTAATGATTGATAGTAAACGCAATTTTTAAGGAGGTTTAGTATGAAAGTTGAAACTTTAACAGTTGGCACAATGCAGGAAAACTGTTACCTTATTATAGATGAAAATACAAATAAGGCAGCATTAATAGATCCAGGTGCAGGAGCTGATTATATTGAAAAAACAATAAAATCTCATGGAGTAGATTTAGAAGCAATATTTTTAACTCATTGTCATTTTGATCATAATGGAGCTGTTGATATACTTAAAGAAAAATTTGATGCAGAGGTATATTTAAATGAGGCTGAGGCTGAATATATGAATATGGATTCTACAGGTCTTTTTACTAAATTAGAATGCAAGTATAAATATGTTACAGAAGGTGAAAATGTTACTGTTGGAAAATTAAACTTTAAGCCTATTTTCACTTCAGGTCATACTGCTGGAGGAACATGCTATTTAGTAGAAGATAAATTATTTAGTGGTGATACCTTATTTAAAGGAGCAATAGGAAGAACTGACCTTTTAGGTGGGAACTTTCATGACCTTATAAGTAATATAAAAAATAAGCTTATGATTTTAGAGGATAATGTAGAAGTTTACCCAGGTCATGGGGATAAATCTACAATTTTAGAGGAAAGAAATAATAATCCTTTTCTAGCTTAAGAGGAGTATAAATGAAAGCAACTATAAGATTAAATGATTTAAAATATAGATATGATGTTTATCAAATGTTTAACATATACTATCCCTTAGATGAAATAAAATTTGAGGAAGAGGGAGAGTATATAGTTAATATTTTTGATGATAAAGCAAGCTTTAAATATAAGGATTTCCATAAGGAAGTTATTATTAAAGAAAATATTAAGGATGAAATTAAAAAACTGGTTTTCTCCTCATTAAAAGAAATAACTGGAGACTATTATCCTTGGGGAACTTTAGTTGGAATAAGACCTTCAAAAATAGCTTTAAAGCATTTAGAAGAAGGAGATAGTGAAAAAAGAGTTGTTGAAATTTTTAAGGAAAAGTATCTAGCTTCAGAAGAAAAAGCAAGGTTATGTATAGAAATTGCTAAAAAAGAAAAAAACTTTATTAATAAAGATGAAAAAAATATTGCTATATATATTGGTATGGCTTTTTGTCCAACAAGATGCTTTTACTGCTCTTTTACAGCTAATCCAATTATGAGCAATAAGAAAAATGTAAATCCATATTTAAATGCTTTAAGTTATGAAATTTCTGAAATGGAAAAATATATTGAGGAGAGAAATTTAAAGATTGAAAGTGTTTATTTTGGAGGGGGTACACCAACTTCAGTAAATAATGAAGATTTTGAATTTATAATGAAGAAGATATGTGGTAGCTTTATCTTAAATAAAAATGTAAAGGAATTTACTGTAGAATGTGGTAGACCTGATAGTATAACAGTTGAAAAACTAGAAACTATGAAGAAATATAATACAACAAGGATAAGTATTAATCCTCAAACTATGAATGATAAAACCTTAAAAATGATAGGTAGAGGACACACCTCTAAAGAAGTTATAGAAACCTTTGAAGTTGCAAGAAAACTTGGTTTTGATGATATAAATATGGATATAATTATTGGCTTACCTGGAGAAGGAATAAGCGAAGTTAATCATACAGTAAAGGAAATACTTAAGCTAAAGCCCGATAGTTTAACCGTTCATGGATTGTCTTTAAAGAGGGCTTCAATATTACATGAGAACTTCATATTAAAAAAAGGCATTCAAGTTAAAAGGCAAAGTGAACTATCAGAAATGTATGAAGCTAGCAGAAATCTAGCAAAAGAATTAGGCTTAGAACCATATTATATGTATAGACAAAAAAATATGGTTGGAAATATGGAGAACATAGGCTATAGTAAAAAAGGAAAAGAAAACCTATATAATATTGAAATGATAGAAGATAAACAAACTATAATAGCTTTAGGAGCAGATGCAGTTTCAAAGGTAGTTTTTCTAAAAGAAAATAGAATTGAAAGATTTGGCAACGTAAAGGACGTTAAAGAATATATAAATAGAATAAGTGAAATGGTTGAAGAAAAGAAAAAGTTGTTGGATACACTTTATTTAAAATAGGAGGAGATATTAATGGAAATCCAAGCGCCAAAGGGTACTAAGGATATGCTTCCACAAGATGCCTATAAGTGGCAATATGTTGAAGGCGTATTAAGGGAAGTTTCAAAAGCTTTTGGGGTAAGAGAAATTAGAACACCAATTTTTGAACATACTGAGCTATTTTTAAGAGGGGTTGGAGAAACAACAGATATAGTTCAAAAGGAAATGTATACTTTTAAGGATAAAGGTGATAGAAGTATTACTTTAAAACCAGAAGGAACTGCACCTTCCGTTAGAGCTTTTATTGAAAACAGACTATTTAATGAAGCACAGCCAACAAAGCTTTATTATATTATCCCGTGCTTTAGATATGAAAATGTACAAAAGGGAAGACTTAGACAATTCCATCAATATGGAGTTGAAATGTTTGGTTCAAAAGAGCCAACTATGGATGCTGAAGTAATTTCCCTTGCTATGGAAGCCTTGAAGAAATTAGGCCTAAAAAGTTTAAGCTTAAATATAAATAATTTAGGTTGTCCTAAATGCAGACCAAAATATAATGAAGCATTGAAAAGTTACTTAAAAGAAAACTATGATGATTTGTGTGATACTTGTAAAACAAGATTTGAAAAAAATCCAATGAGAATTCTTGATTGTAAAGAAAAGAAATGTAATGCAATAACTAAAAATGCACCAATAATCCTAGATTATGTATGTGAAGAGTGCGATAACCATTTTACAGAAGTAAAAAAATATTTAGATGTATTAAATATTGAATATAAAATAGATCCAGGTATTGTTAGAGGTTTAGATTATTATACTAAAACAATATTTGAAATTTTAAATGAAGATTTTACAGTTTGCGGCGGAGGAAGATATGATAAGCTTATTGAAGAAATAGGCGGTCCTGATATGCCAGCTGTAGGCTTTGGATTAGGCTTAGAAAGACTTATTATGACTTTAGAACAAGAAGGTATAGAAATACCTAATGAAGGCTATATTGACCTTTATATAGGTTCTAGAGGAGATAAGGCTAAAATGGAGGCCTTTGTTTTAGCTAAAAAACTTAGAGAACTAGGAATAAAAACAGAAATAAATCATATGGGAAGAAGTGTTAAGGCAGAAATGAAGTATGCAAACAAAATAGGTGCCTTATACACAACAATCCTAGGTGATGATGAACTTGAAAATAAGACTTTAAAACTTAAAAGAATGAGCGATGGAGAACAATTTGAAGCAGGTCTAGATAATATAGAAAGTATTAAAGATGTTCTAAAGTAGTTAAGGAGGAAGACAAGATGGGTGAGGCTTTAAATGGCTTAAAAAGAACCATGATGTGTGGAGAAGTTAGAGAGACAAATGTATCTCAACAAATTACCCTAATGGGATGGGTTCAAAGAAATAGAAAATTAGGTGGTTTACAATTTATTGATTTAAGAGATAGAACAGGTATCATGCAAATAGTTTTTGGTGAAGAAATAAATGCAGAAGCTTTTGAAAAGGCTAAAGCAGTAAAACCAGAATATTGTATTGCTGTAACTGGAGAAGTTGTACTAAGGGAAGCACCAAATGAAAATTTACCAACAGGACTTGTTGAATTAAAATGTGAAAGCTTAAAGGTGCTTTCAGAATCAGAAACACCACCAATATATATTAAAGAAGGTCTAGATGCAGATGAAAGAATAAGACTTAAATATAGATATTTAGACCTTAGAAGACCGGATATGCAAAGAATATTTATGATAAGAAATAGAGCAACAAAGGCAGTACGTGATTATTTAGATAATAATGGATTCTTAGATATAGAAACTCCAATGTTAACTAAGAGTACACCAGAAGGAGCTAGGGATTATCTTGTGCCTTCAAGAAATTATCCAGGAATGTTCTATGCACTTCCTCAATCCCCTCAAATCTTTAAGCAATTATTAATGGTATCAGGTTTTGATAAATACTATCAAATTGTTAAATGCTTTAGAGATGAAGATTTAAGAGCAAATAGACAACCAGAATTTACTCAAGTAGACTTAGAAATGAGTTTTGTTGATCAAGATGACGTAATAGCTTTAAATGAAGGATTAATAGCTCATGTATTTAAAGAAGTAGCTGGCGTTGATGTTAAGCTTCCGATTAAGAGAATGAAGTTTAAAGATGCTATGGAAAAATACGGTTCAGATAAACCAGATTTAAGATTCGGAATGGAAATAACAAATATTACAGAAGACGTTAAAGATATGGATTTTGTAGTATTTAAATCTGCAATTGAAGCTGGCGGTTCTGTAAGAGCCTTATGCTTAAAAGGTGGTGCAAGCCTTGGAAGAAAACCAATTGATAAATTAGGTGAATTTGTAAAAACATATAAAGCAAAGGGATTAGCTTGGATTCAGATTAAGGAAGATGGTATTAAATCTTCAATAGCTAAATTCTTAACAGAAGAAGTTACAAATTCAATAATAAAAACAATGAATGCAGAAGTTGGAGATGCTATTTTTATAGTAGCAGACAAAAATTCTGTAGTATTCCAAAGCTTAGGTGCTTTAAGATTACATTTAGCTAAAGAATTTGATTTAATTAAAGATAAAAATGAATTTAACTTTACTTGGATTACAGAATTCCCACTTCTTGAATATGATGAAGAAGAAGGAAGATATTCAGCTGCTCATCATCCATTTACATCACCAATGGATGAAGATATAGATTTATTAGAAACTAATCCTGGAGCAGTTAGAGCTAAAGCTTATGACTTAGTACTAAACGGAGAAGAATTAGGAGGAGGTTCAATAAGAATCCATGATTCAGCTCTTCAAAAGAGAATGTTTAAGGCTTTAGGCTTCACAGAAGAATCTGCACAAGAAAGATTTGGATTCCTAATAGATGCCTTTAAATTCGGACCACCACCACATGGAGGTTTAGCCTTTGGTCTAGATAGAATGATAATGTTCTTAGCAGGAACTGAAAATATTAAAGATGTTATAGCCTTCCCTAAAAATCAAAATGCCTTTGACTATTTAAGTGAAGCACCAAATATAGTTGATGAAAAGCAATTAGATGAATTAGGAATAGAAATAACTAAAAAAGAAGATTAATAAAAAAATGATGCAACTTTGCATCATTTTTTTATTTTGCTAGGCTTACATTAATTGGGTATAATGTTAATATGTATAAAATAGTTTAGGAGGACAAAATGGAAATAAGAAAGATTGCTAACTTAGAAAATGAAGAGGATAGAGTAAAAGCTTTGTATAATATTTTCGATGAAGAAAGTAGATTGAAGTCTAAAGCTATAAGGGTTGAATTTTTAACAACAGTTAGACAAATAGAAAAATATCTTAGAAAAGGAATGAAAATATTAGATCTTGGGGCAGGAGCCGGAGAATACAGTTTGTATTTTGCAGATAAGGGTTATGCAGTAACAGCAGTTGAGTTAGTAGATCATCATGTAGATAAAATAAAAGAAAAGAAAAAAGATGATATGGAGCTTGTAGCTTTCCAGGGAACAGCTTTAGATTTATCTAAATTTGAAGATAAGAGCTTTGATATAATTTTATGCTTTGGACCCTTATACCATTTAGTAGAGGAACAAGATGCCTTAAAGTGCATTAGTGAAGTAAAAAGAGTATGTAAGGATTCTGGATTTATGTTCTTTGCTTTTATAAATAATGATATGGTAATTCTTACAGAGCGTATGTGTTATAACAATAGTTTAAAAGCAGATTATTATAATCATGATACTTTTAAAGTTAAAGATTTTCCTTTTGTATTTAAAACAGTTGATAAGGCAAGGGAAATTTTAAATAAAGGGGGAGCTCAAGTAATCAAAGAAATTGCTTCAGATGGATTAAGTGAGCTTTTAGAAGATAAGATAAATAGTATGGATGATGAAGAATATAAATTATGGCTAAATTATCATTTTTATTGTTGTGAAAAACCAGAATATTTAGGCACAAGTAATCATTTATTATTTATTGCCAAAAAATAAAGAATATGATGCGTATAAGATTGTATACTCTAAAAGTCCAACAATGGTGATTGTTGGACTTTTATTTAATGTTGGAAGAATAAAACTTAAATAATATTTATGGAACATATTGACATATGGATGCATGTAAGTTACTATATGTGTATAGAGTATATATATACATAGCAACTTATATACATTTGGAGGTGATGATTTGAATATAATAATTAGCAACTCTTCACAAGTGCCTTTATATGAACAAATTGAAAATCAAATAAAAAAGCAAATTATAAATTTAACTTTAAAGCCAGGAGAACTGTTACCCTCAATAAGAACTTTAGCAAAGGAATTAAAGGTAAGCATTATAACTACAAAAAGAGCCTATGAAGAACTTGAAAAGGAAGGATTCATAAAAACTGTAGTAGGAAAGGGTTCATATGTATCAGAAGCAAATAGTGAAAGGTTAAGAGAAATAGCTATGTCAGAAATTGAAAGTAAATTAGAAGAGGCAATAATTTCGGCAAAGGCTATTGGAATTACATTAGAGGAAGGTATAGAGATATTTAAAAGTTTATACGAGGAGGTATAGATATGAAGGCTATTGAAATTAAAAATTTAAAAAAGGCATATAAGAATTTTACTTTAAATATAGAAGATTTAGAAGTGAGAAGAGGCTTTATAATGGGTTTTAATATTTGTAATAGCATCATTTTATGCATTTATTGATCCAAGTTTAATAACAATTACAGGTTTATTATTTCTTATGGCAACCTGTTATACTACTGCTTTTTATGAAGAAAAAAGTAAAAGTAATTATTTAATACGCTCCCTTCCAATAAGAGCAAAAGATTATATATTATCACGTTATATATACGTAGCAATAAATACATTAATTTCAATACTATTAACAACAGTATTATATAAAGTATTTATATATTTTGAATTAATAAATAAAAATGAATCACTTTCATTATGGTTGTTAGGTATAATAGTTGGCGTAATTGGAATTTTTATGATGTCCATTGTAACTCCTTTGGAATTGTTATTAGGCTTTGAAAAGGGAAGGATTGTTATAATATTTTTAACCTTATCACCAATGGTCTTTGCAAATTTTTTATTAAATTATATTCCTTTAATTAATTTAAACTCACTTATGGTAAAAATATTAATATTACTTTGTTTAATAACATTAATTTTGACTTCTTACTTTATAACATCAAATTTATATGCCAAAAAAGATCTTTAATTGATAAAGGGATATGACCCAATTTAGAAAAGATTATAATGGGATTTCGAAAAAAGAAGATTGTGAACAATCTTCTTTTTTGCAATTTATATTTTTAGGCTAACTTCACCAGAAGATAGGAAACGTATAGTGCCGTCTTCCATTCTAACTTTTAATCTACATTCATCATCAATATCAAGTGCTACTGCCTTTTTTGAGTTATCTCCTGAAATAATTTGTATTTCTTTGTTAATAAGCAATGACCTTCTTTTATATTCTGATAAAAACAATTTCTTATCAATGTTTGTGTAATAATGCCAAAAACCTTCTAGTATTTGTGCTATAAGTTTACTACGAATATCTTCTAACAAGAGGCTATTGTTATCAAAAATTTCAGAGGCGATATCTTTGATTTCCTCAGGAAAACCATTTTCAGGAGTTTTAACATTAATGCCAATACCCAGTACGGCATATTCAATACCACCGCTTTCAAAATCTAAGGATGCTTCCGTTAAAATTCCGCAAACTTTTTTATTGTTACAGTAAATATCATTTACCCATTTGATCTTAGTTTCTTTACCAGAAAGAGTTTCTATTGCTTCTGCAACGGCTACAGCAGCTGCAGTTGTAATTAGAAATGATTTTGAAGCAGGGATTTGTGGTTTTAGAAGAATGCTCATATATATTCCAGCTCCCTTTGGAGAATAAAATTTTCTTCCAAATCTTCCTCTTCCTAGGGTTTGTTCTTCAGATATAATTACGGTACCTTCCTTTTCGCCCTTTATAGCTAATTCTTTTATTACACTATTTGTAGAGGAAATTGTTTTATAAACACTGATATTAAAGGTATCTTTGTTATTTGATAAATTCTTACAGATGCTTTGAGTAGATAAAATATCTGTTTCAGGAGAAAGGCAATAGCCTTTATTGGTAACAGCATTAATATTATATCCATCATTTTGTAATGATTTTATTGCTTTCCAAATAGAATTTCTGCTAACAGAAAGTTCTTCTGCTAATTGAGCACCAGATATGTAATTTCCTCTATTGTTTTCAAGTACTAATAAAGTTTTATCTTTTATATTCATGTTTTCACCTACCATAATTTCTTTTATGTACATTCCTGTAACTTATTATAACACAAAAAAGGATTGTCACCCAAAATATAGAATATAGTTGACAATATTTCGGAAAAACATTATTATAAAGTTATGTTTTAAAACATTATATAAAATTTTGCGAAATTTTAATATATTATATAGTGGGGGAGAATAGAATGAAAACAAGTGATTTAACAAAAATGTCCATTTGTATAGCAATAATTTGCGTAGCTGCATACATTTCCTTTCCTATACCTTTTACACCAGTAATGATAACGGGACAAACAATAGCAATTAATTTAATAGCACTAATACTTACCCCTAGGAAATCATTTATAGTTGTATTAGCCTATATCTTACTAGGTGCATTTGGACTCCCTGTTTTTGCAGGAGGAGGCGCTGGATTTGGGAAAATATTTGGACCAACCGGGGGATTTATATTAGGTTTTTTAATTATTGCACCAATAATAAGTTACTTAAAAGGAAAAAATAATGATTTAAAAAGATATTTAATTTTAACAATATTTTTAGGAATGCCGATACTTTATATCTTTGGGGCAGTTCTTATGTCTATAATACTACAAAATAGTATAAAGGAAGCATTACTTTTAGCAGTAGTTCCATTTATACTTGGTGATATTATTAAATGTTTTGTAGCTTCATTTTTAGCAGTAAAATTAAATAAATATTTATATTCAAGATAAAGAGAAAGGCTGCTTTACAATTATGTTTGTAAAACAGCCTTAGCCTATATAAATTTTGGGAAAAAAATGATTAAGTAAGTTTTGTAAATATTAAAATTTGAATTAACATAATTAAGGGTATTCCTAAAGTAAATTTTAAATGTTTAGTTTTATGTCTAAAAGTATATATGCCTATATATTCACCTATGCTGCCTCCCATAGCTGCAAAAAGAAGTAGGGTAGACTCTTTAATTCTCCACTGACCCTGGATTGCTCTACGCTTGTCTACAAACATTGCAAAGAAGGCTATTAGGTTAATTAAAGCTATATATATTAAAAAAATATCTTTCATATAAATCTCCTTAGTAGTATATATAAATAAATTATATCCTACTATTAGTAATAAATGAAGATTATTTAATAGAACCCTGAACAATTCCTTTGATTATATGTTTTTGCACAAAGAAATAGAATATAACAATTGGTATTATAGCCATTACTAATGCTGCCATAGCTAATTCCCATTGTTTAGAAAAGGCTCCAAAGAAATTGTTCATGGCAAGAGGAATAGTATTAATTTTTCCGTTTATAGTTAAGAATGGCAGCAAGAAGTCATTCCAAATCCATATACCATTTAAAACCATAACAGTTACTGTTATAGGTTTTAGAAGAGGGAAGACTATTTTTCTATAAACCTGCCATTTACTGCAGCCATCAATTATTGCTGCTTCTTCTATTTCAAGGGGAATATTATTTATAAAACCATGGTATAAAAATATACTCATGCTTGATCCAAAGCCAAGATACATAAATATTATTCCTGGATAATTTCCAATTAACTTTAATGTACTCATCCATTTAACAAGGGGAAGCATTACAGCCTGGAAAGGAACTATCATAGCAGCAACAAAAATATAAAATATAATTTTACTCACTCTTGTTTTAGTTCGGGCTAATGCCCAGGCAGCCATAGATGAAAATAAAACTATGATTACTAGGCTTAAGCTAGTTATTATAATAGAATTAATAAAGGCATTGCCCATATTTGTTTTTTCAATTGCATCTATATAATTAGTAAAACTCCACTCCGCAGGAAGGCCTGTTGTATCTGCAAAAATTTCTCTTCTAGATTTAAAAGAGTTTATTAAAGTTAAATAGAAAGGTATCATGTAGATAATTAATAAGATCCATCCGAGGACTTCTAATATTCCAAGTTTATAATTATAGCTATTTAATGTATTTAGCTTACTATGCTTATTTTTCATTACATTTCAACCTCCCTTTTCTTTGTAAAGTAAACTTGTGTTAATGAAATTGCAGTAACAAATATAAAGAAAATAATTGCTTTAGCTTGACCAATTCCCATATTGTTAGATACAAAAGCTTCTTTGTAAATATTTAAAGCAAGCATTTCTGTAGTCTTAAGAGGTGTTAATGAAAAGTTTAAGTCAAACATCTTAAAGGAGTTTGCAAGAGTTAAAAATAAACAAACTGTTATTGAAGGAGCCACCATTGGTAAGGTAATATGTTTAAAAACTTGTATTCCATTGGCACCGTCAATTTTACTGGCTTCAATTAAGTCAGTAGGTACATTTTCTAGGGCAGCTACATAAATAACCATTATATAACCTGCATATTGCCAAGCTGATACAATAAGCATTGCTAATATTGCGGTGTTTCTTTCTTGAAGCAGGGAAGTAGATAAAATAACAGATTCTAGCTTACTACCTATAGAGGTAAAAACAGAATTAAATAAAAACTGCCATATAAATCCTAAGATAAGTCCGCCAATTAAATTTGGCATAAAAAATCCAGTTCTAAGGGAATTCTTTGTTTTTAAGTTTCTAGTAACAAAGTAAGCTAGTCCAAAGCCTATTAGGTTTATTGATATAACACTTGCAAGAGTGTAGATTATAGTAATTTTAAAGGAATAAAGAAACTGAGTATCCTTAAATAGACCAATATAATTTGAAATTCCAACAAAATCATAATTAGGATTAGCACCATTCCAGTTAGTAAAAGTATAATATATTCCTATTATAAAAGGGATTATAACTACCATTATTAGTGCAAATAAAGAGGGGCCTACAAAGAGCCAAAACCCTTTATTGTTTTTGTGTTTTTTCATCTCATCATCTCCTATTTTAATAGCTATAATAAAGTATCCACAAGGAAACAAGTTCCCTGCGGATATATATAGTATTGGGATTATTGCTTAGTTATAGCCTCAATTTCTTCAAGCATTTGAGTTTTATCAATTTCTCCTTTTGCATATTTAGAGAAGATAGGTCCTATTTTTTCCATTGAGAAACCATCTGGAAGATTTGTAAAGGCCCAAGGAAGAGTCTTTCCAGCATTGTTATATTCCATGATTGATTTAGCTAATGTATCAGTAGTTTCAACATTAAAGTTTGTAAATGCAGGAATCATATTCATATCTTCAACTAAAGCTTTTTGTCCAGTTTCGCTAGAAACCATCCAGTCTAAGAAAGCTCTAGCTTCTTCATTTACTTCAGAATCCTTATTTACTGTCCAATACATTGGAACTCCAACAGGTATACTTCCACTTACCTTTGTGTCATTATTAATAGCAAAAGGTACAAAGCCCATATCAAAATCTGCTTCTAGGCCCTTTAGGTCTCCTGCAACCCAGTTACCTTGATGTAGGAAAGCAGTTTTGCCAAGAGCAAAATTACCAACCTGAGTACTATAATCAATAGTATCTAAAGCAGCGCCGCCACCATAAGTACAAAGTAAATCTACTAAATTCATCCAATCCTTAAAACCTTGGTTGTTAACGATGTCAGCATTACCAGCAATATAATCTTGAGCAAATGTATCAGGATTTTCTTGAACTGCTAATGCTATATTAAATGTATGATTTCCGGTAACCCAAGTTTCTTTTGTTGTATAGGATACTACATTATCTATTCCTAATTCGTCCTTTTTTGAATCTAAGGTTTCAAAAGCAGCTTTAAGCTCATCAAAAGTATCTATAGATTTTGGATCTATCCCTGCCTTATCAAGGATTTCTTTGTTATACATTAATCCATAACCTTCAGTAGTAACAGGCATTCCATATATTTTTCCATCAATCGTTACAGTATCTAATGTACCATTAACAGCATTTGATACCCAGCTCTCATTAGCTAAATCATCTACCTTGTGAGACCAAACCTCTAAGTCGCCTGCCCCCTGAATCATAAAAATATCCGGTTCAGTTCCTTTTTGAAACTCAGCTTTTAAAGCAGCACCATAGTCAGCACCGCCGCCAACAGATGTAACTTCTACTTTAACACCAGTTTCTTCTTCATATTTTTTAGCAAGATCCTGTAGAGCATCATTTATTTCAACTTTTAATTGAAATACCTTTACAACTTTATCCCTTGTATTTTCAGCATTGCCATTTCCCTCACTAGCACCATTATTTGAAGAACAACCAACGAGAGCGCTAGTAAAGACTGATGCAGCCAGTACAGTAGCTAAAATTTTTTTCATAATAACCCCTCCGTAATATAAAATATGGTAAAATATTTTATTAATTTCAATATCCATAATAATAATAACCTATGTTATTTGAATAATTCAACATAAATGTAATAATAAGGATAAAGTTTGTAAGTGTGCACTAAAATTCAAGAAAAGTTTAGAGTATAAATATGAATATTAATTTTTTTGTTCTAAATTTTTTGAAGGGGAGATTTAAAAATAAAAAAATAACAATTAAGCGGTTCTCAGCTTGTACTGAAAACCGCTTAATTGTTATTTATATTTTACTATCTTATTTTCCAAGATAAGCACTTCTAACAGAATCGTTATTTGCTATTTCCTTAGCATTGCCACTTAATACAATCTTTCCAGTTTCTAAAACATAAGCTGTATCTGCTATAGATAAAGCCATATTAGCATTTTGTTCAACTAAAAGGATAGTAGTACCAGATTCATTTATTTCCTTGATAATATCAAAGATTTCTTTAACTACAAGTGGTGCTAGTCCCATTGATGGTTCATCTAGAATTAGCATATCAGGTCTATTCATAAGAGCACGTCCTATTGCAAGCATTTGCTGTTCACCACCTGATAGGGTACCAGCTTGTTGTTTCAATCTTTCTTTTAGTCTAGGAAATTTTTTATAAATTTCTTCTAAATCTTCTTGAATTCCCTTTTTATCTTTTCTTAAATAAGCTCCTAATAAAAGATTTTCATAAACTGTTAAGTTAGCAAATATCTTTCTTCCTTCTGGTACATGGGAAAGGCCAAGACTTACAATTTTATTAGCAGGAACCTTTTTTATATCTTTTCCATTATAAGTGATAGTACCATTTTTAATAGGGTGAAGGCCTGAAATTGCTCTTAATGTAGAAGTTTTACCAGCTCCATTTGCACCAATTAAAGTTACTATTTCACCTTTTTTAACTTCTATTGATAAATCTTTTAAAGCGTGTATTCCATCATAATATAAGTCGATATTTTTTAATTGTAGCAATTTTATGCCCCCTCTCCAAGATAGGCTTCAATAACCCTTGGATTATTTTTAATTTCTTCTGGTGTACCTTCGGCAATTTTTTTACCGTAGTCTAAAACTACAATTTTTTCACAAATTCCCATTACAAGCTTCATATCATGTTCTATTAATAATACAGAAATATTAAATCTATCTTTAATCCAATTTATCATTTCCATAAGATCAATAGTTTCCTGTGGATTCATTCCAGCAGCAGGCTCGTCTAATAAAAGTAGGGAAGGCTTTGTAGCTAAGGCTCTAACAATTTCAAGCCTTCTTTGTTCACCATAGGATAAGTTTTTAGCAAGCTCATCTTTTTTAGTGTCTAAAGAAAAAGCCTTTAATAGTTCAATTGATTCCTCTTGTATTTTCTTTTCTTCTTCTCTAAATTTTTTAGTTCTAAAGATTGAATCAAAAAGGTTATATTTAACTCTATAATTATAGCTTATTTTTACATTATCAATTACAGAAAGCTCAGAAAATAATCTTATATTTTGAAAAGTTCTTGCTATTTTCTTTTCTGTAATTGCATAGGGTTTTAATCCATTTATACTTTCTCCATCATAAGAAATTTGACCTGCTGTAGGAGTGTAAACCCCAGTTAACATATTGAACACTGTTGTTTTTCCAGCACCGTTAGGACCGATAAGGCCAACTACCTGCCTATCATTTATATTTAAATCAAGATTTGAAACTGCTTTTAAGCCTCCAAATTCTATTGATAAATTTTGAACTGCTAACATACTTAATCCTCCTTCCTTTTAGATAAATTTTTAAAGATCTTTAGAGATATTTCTTTATTTCCAAGTAAACCTTGCGGTCTAAATATCATCAATATAATTAAAGCTAGTGGATAAATTATCATTCTTAATTCATTTATGCTTCTTAAAGCTTCAGGTAAGAATGTTAATATTGAAGCTGAAATTATTGAGCCAGATAAAGATCCCATACCGCCAAATACAACAAAAACTAATATATTAATTGATTGTAAATAATCAAAAGATACAGGTTGTAAGAATCCTATATAGTGAGAATATAAGGCTCCAGCTACACCAGCAAAAAATGCTGCAATTACAAATGAATATACTTTATACTTAAAGGTATTAACTCCCATAGCTTGGGCAGCTATTTCATTTTCACGGATTGAAATAATAGCACGTCCATGTGAAGATTTAATAATATTATAAATTACTACTATTGTTAATACAGTTAGTAAAAAAGCTATAGGAAATTTAGTTTTTATAGGGATACCAGATAAACCACTAGCACCACCTAAATAATCCATATTCATTATTATAACTCTGATTATTTCGCCAAAAGCCAAAGTTGTAATAGCAAAATAATCTCCTGTAAGTTTTAATGTAGGAATTCCAATTAATAAGGCAAATAGGGAAGCTACAATACCGCCAACTATTATACCTAAAGCAAAAGGCATATTTGCTTTTAATGTTAATACTGCTGAAATATAAGCTCCAACTGCCATGAATCCAGCATGTCCTAAACAAAGCTGTCCAGTAAAACCCACTATTAAGTTTAAGGAAACAGCTAGAATTACATTGATTAATATTAAATTAATAATACCACTGTAATAATAATTTATTACTCCTGTTTGAATTAGAGTATTTAATAAAGCAAAAACAGCTATAATTGCAATTAATGCCTTAAAAGAACCCTTTTTAAAAATGTCTTTCATATATGTCACCTACACTTTCTCATTAGCCTTTTTACCTAGCAGGCCTGAAGGTTTTAATAATAATATTATTATTAATACTGAAAAAACTATTGCATCTGAGAAACTTGTTGAAATATATGCTTTAGTTAAAGTTTCTATTAATCCAATAAGCACACCACCTACTAATGCTCCAGGAATGCTTCCTATTCCGCCTAAAACTGCAGCAACAAAGGCTCTAAGACCAGGCATTGTTCCCATATATGGGTTTATACTAGGATAAGCTATTGCAACTAATACGCCCGCAATCCCAGCTAGGGCAGAACCTATAGCAAATGTAGTAGAAATAGTGTTATTTACGTTTATTCCCATTAATGATGCAGCTTCTATATCATAAGAAGCTGCTCTCATTGCTAATCCAACTTTAGTCTTATATACAATAAATTGAAGGAGTAAAACAAGCAATGCTGAAACTCCAAGCATTAGTAATGTTTTAGAATTTATTTGTACGTTTCCTAGATTTATAAAGCTATTAGGAATAAGATCTTTGTATGGTTTAGGATTAGGTCCTACAATAAACCTCATACCATTTTGTAATAATAGTGACATTCCAATTGCAGTAATTAATAGTGTTATTCTTGGAGAATTACGAAGTGGCTTATAAGCCACTTTTTCTATTATCATTCCAAGAATAGCTGAACCAATCATAGCAATTATTAAAGTTGGTATTAAAGATAAATTAAAGGTAGTGGATGCAAAATATCCAATAAAAGCTCCAATCATATAAATTTCACCATGAGCAAAATTTATAAGATTAATAATTCCGTAAACCATTGTGTAGCCAAGTGCTAGGAGAGCATAAACACTACCTAAAGCCAGTCCGTTTAAAAGTTGTTGTAAAAATTCCATTGCTACTCCTCCTGTTTATTGTTTCTATAAGTTAGTTATTAAGGATTTACCTTGTCAACTAAAACTTTATTATCTCCATCCACTTGAATTACAGTTGCGCTCTTAACAGCTGATCTATTTTCATCAAAAGTAATGTGTCCAGTTACACTGTCAAGGTCAGTAGCTTTCATAGCTTCAATTATTTTTTCTGGGCTATAATCACCGCTTGCTGCAACAGCATCAAGTAAAATTCTAGTACTGTCATATGATAAAGCTGCAAATGCATCTGGTGCTGCATTGTATTTTGCTGTATAAGCATCAACAAAGGATTTAACTTGCTCATCTTCGTCTTCAGAATAGTAGTGGTTTAAATATAAAGCGCCATTTACAGCATTTCCACCGATAGTAGCAAGTTCTTCAGATTCCCAGCCATCTCCACCTAGGAATTGAGATGTAATACCATTATCTCTAGCTTGCTTTGCAATAAGACTAACAACATTATAATAATCTGGAAGTACTAATACATCTGGATTATTTGATTTTATGCTTGTAAGTTGAGCATTAAAGTCAGTATCTCCATCATTGTAACTTGAGTAATCAGTAACTTTGCCACCTAAAGCTTCAAATTTAGCTTTGAAAGCATCAGCAATTCCTTTTGAATAATCTGAACCTGCATTATATAAAACAGCAGCTGTTGTTTTTCCTAAGTTTTCCTTAGCATACTTAGCTAACATTTCTCCTTGGAAAGAGTCTACAAAGCATCCTCTAAATACATATTCGCCACCTTTTACTGTAATTGTAGGTTCTGTACCTGAAGGTGTTATCATTGGAACCTTTTGGCTAGTTGCATTAGGAGCAACCGCTAGGGCAGCACCTGAAGTAGTAGGTCCAATTATACCAACAACCTTATCGTTATTTACTAGCTTATTAAATGCTTGCATTGAAGAATTTGGATCAGCTTGATCATCTTCAAATACTAATTCTACTTTCTTTCCGTTTATTCCACCGGTATTATTGATTTCTTCAACATATAATTCTGCACCGTTTTTAACTGATTGTCCGTATGTTGCAGCATCACCAGTTAATGGTCCAAGTCCTCCTATTTTAATGACATCTTCATTTCCTGCCCCAGATGAAGAGCATCCTGTTAGTACTGATAATCCTAGTGTTAGCGACAAAACACCGCATAATAATTTTTTGTTCATAAATATCCCCCTGACATTAAATATTAAAAAAATAAATATTGATTCATTTTGTTAATAAAGTAATATAATTATTTGAAATAATTTAAAAATATATTAACATATCGAAGTAAAAAATACAATATAAATATTTAGCGGTGGTGATTTATTATTGATTTTATAATGTAACCGTTTAAAAAAAGTGTATTTTTAAAAAGAAAATGCTAAAATTATAAAAGTGTATTTTGTTTGGTAATAATCGAAGGAAGGAAAAGGCAAATGAAGAAAAAAGAATATGGATTATTAACTTCAATTGCAATGATTGTTGGAATTGTAATTGGATCAGGAATATTTTTTAAGAGTGATAATATTTTAATTGCTACAAAGGGAAGTATAACTTTAGGAGTTATAGTTTTTTTTATAGCTGCACTAGGAATTATTTTTGGAGGTTTAACAATAGGAGAACTAGCATCTAGAGATTCTAGGGCAGGAGGGATAATTACATATGCAGAGGATTCATATAATGAGTCTGTTGCCTGTTCTTTTGGCTGGTTTCATACATTTGTATATTACCCATCATTAATTGCAGTTATATCTTGGGTTACAGGAATATACATTTGTATATTGCTTGGAATAGAAGGAGGCCTATTGCTACAATGTTTAATAGGAATAGGAGTTGCAAGCTTTTTATATGTAATTAATATTTTATCTAAAATTCTTGGCGGATTCTTTCAAAATGCAGCAACTATAATAAAGATTCTTCCTTTATTATTAATTGCAGCTTCAGGAATACTATTTGGTAATACCCAAGAAATTACTTTGAATAATTCACCAATTGGTGAATCTATTTCTTGGCTTGCAGCAATAGCACCTATAGCTTTTTCATTAGATGGATGGATAGTATCTACTTCAATAGCTCATGAAATAAAAGATTCAAAAAAGAATTTACCAAGGGCTTTAATTATTGCACCAATTTTTATAGTATTAATTTATGTCCTATATTTTGTTGGCATAAGTATCTATGTGGGACCTGAACAAATAATGGCTTTAGGAGATGCTCACGTTGATGTGGCTGCTAATGGTATATTTGGTCCTCTAGGAGGAAATATAATTATTACCTTTGTTGTAATTTCTATAGTGGGCACATTAAACGGATTAATTTTAGGCTATATAAGGATGCCTTATTCTTTAGCAATAAGAAATATGATACCTAATTCTAAGGGGATTAGTATTATAAATGAGAAACTTTCAGTATCAATAAAATCAGCTCTTTTATCATATATATTTTCACTAATTTGGCTGGTAGTTCATTATATAACACAAAAATATAACCTAATGCCTAATGGAGATGTATCTGAAATATCCATTGCTGTAAACTATTTATTGTACATATTACTATATTTTAAAGTGTTTAAAATGGGCCTTGAAGGTGAAGTTAAGGGAATATGGAAAGGGAAGATAAATCCTATATTGGCTACTTTAGGTTCTATTATTACTTTAGTAGGAAGCTTTAGCAATCCAATGTTAATTCTGTATCTTTTAATAAGTTTTGCTGTTTTAATAACAGCCTTTATCTACCATAAAAATATAGTAAAATAAAAATTAAGAGTATATTTTTATATAAAATAGTGGGGAAGATTATGAAAAAAATATTTAAATTAATTTCAGATTTATTTTTATCTTTAATTGCAGCATTATTTACAGTTGGCATATCTGTAATTACTGTGTTAAACATTAAGTCTATTTATGTTTACGCTATAGATAAGTATGATCTTTTAAAGGAAGTAAAAATAACAAAAGAAATGTTGCTAGAAGATTATAAAGGACTTATTAATTATCTACAAAATCCCTTTATAGAAAAACTTAAATTTAATAACTTCATAATGAGTGAAGGGGGAGAATTTCATTTTTATGAAGTTAAAAAAATATTTTTAGGAATATATTTAATAGTTATTTTATCTATAATAATATTTTCTATTTACTTATTATTAAAAAAGTATAAAAAAGAAAAAAATGAAATAGTAAAAATATTTAATAATGGTGCAAATATATTAATTACCATCTTTACCATATTATTAATTGCAATTACTACTAATTTTTCAAAGGCCTTTGTTATTTTTCATAAAATATTTTTTAAAAATGACTACTGGATTTTCGATGAAAAAACAGATCCAATTATAAAAGTGTTACCAGAAGATGTTTTTAAGCTATATGCAATAATAATTGTAGCTTTAATTGTAATCTTTATAATAATATACAAAATTTTATACTATAAAAGTAAAAAAAGGTCTATAATTAAATAAGGATGATTTTAAGCAAAAAGGAGATATTTCAAAACAAAGTTTAAGAAATACCTCTTTTTTATTTATTAAAAAAATTCTATTATAGATTTTTAACTCGTTGAAAATCATCCGAAATTGTGTATTATGAATTGTGAATTGAAAACTAAAAATTGAAAACTGAAAACTGAATCCGAGGGGTGTATTATGGTAGATAAAAAATATGAAATATTAGAAAAGTATTTTGGATATAAAACTTTTAGAAAAGGCCAAGAAAATATAATTAACAGTATTATAAATAGTGAAGATGTTTTGGCAATCATGCCAACTGGTGGTGGAAAGTCTTTATGTTATCAAATACCAGCCTTAATTTTAGATGGGGTAACAATAGTAATTTCACCTTTAATATCTTTAATGAAAGATCAGGTTGATACCCTTAAGGCTATGGGAATAGAAGCTGCATTTTTAAATAGTTCATTAACTACTAGTGAATTTAATGAAATTATATATAACATAGAAAAAAATATGTATAAAATAATTTATGTAGCCCCAGAAAGGCTTGAATCTTATGAGTTTATTATGGCTATATCAAATTGTGATGTAAGGCAAGTTGCTATTGACGAAGCTCACTGTGTTTCCCAATGGGGACATGACTTTAGATCAAGCTACAAAAGAATAAAGTATTTTATAGAAAAATTAAATAGAAGACCAATAATAACTGCTTTTACAGCAACAGCAACGGAAGAAGTTAAAAGAGATATTATAACATTACTTGGTTTAGAAAACCCTAAAATATATGTTACAGGTTTTAATAGGGAAAATTTATTTATTAATATATTAAAAGGAGAGAATAAAAAAGATTATTTACTTAAATATATTAATGAAAATAAAGATGAATCAGGAATTATCTATGCAGCTACAAGAAAGGAAGTTGATAATATATGCCAATTGCTAATAACAAAGGGCTATAAAGCTTCTAAGTACCATGCTGGTCTGAAGGATGAAGAAAGAAAGATAAATCAAGATGATTTTATTAATGATAGAATTAATATTATGGTTGCTACAAATGCCTTCGGAATGGGAATAGATAAACCAAACATTAGATATGTAATTCATTATAACATGCCTAAGAATATTGAAAGTTACTATCAAGAAATAGGTAGGGCAGGAAGAGATGGAGATAAAAGTGAATGTATTTTATTATTTTCTCCAGGAGATTTACAAACGCAAAAATATTTAATAGAAGTCAGCACAGAAAATCCTTTAAGGAAGCAAAATCAATATAACAAGCTAAGGCAAATGGAAGAACTAATTTATAGTAATGGCTGTTACAAAAAATATATATTAAGTTATTTTGGAGAAATTTTAGAAGAAGATTGTAACAATTGCAGCAGCTGCTTAAGTGAGGGTGAAATAGTTGATAGAACAATAGATGCACAAAAGGTTTTATCTTGTATTTATAGAATGAAAAGACCCTTTGGAATTTCTATGATAGTAGATGTATTAAGAGGATCAAAAAATAGTAGAGTTTTAGGTTTTAAGTTTAACGAACTAACAACTTATGGGATAATGAAAGAATATAGCCAGGAAGAATTAAAAACCTTTATAAATACCTTAATTGCCCACGGATATATTGATTATTTAGAAGGAACTTATCCTGTAGTTAAACCAAATAATAAGTCTCTTAAAGTAATTAAAGGGGAAGTTAAAGTGGAATTTAAAGAAGTACAGGTTAAGAAGATCCATGATGAAGATAATAAACTATTTGAGATATTAAAAGAATTACGTCTGCAAATTTCAAAAGAAGAAAATCTTCCACCTTATGTTATTTTTGGAGATGTGGCATTAAAGGAAATGTGTAAGTATTATCCTACAACTAGGGAAAATTTTATTAATATCTCCGGTGTTGGAGAAGTAAAACTTGAAAAGTATGGAGATATTTTTATTGAAGCAATATTAAAATATGTTAATGAAAATAATATAAAAATAGTAAATGAAATAGTTGATGAAAACAGCAATGATACTTATTTAAATGTAGAAGTAAATGAAGAATTATTAAGTAAACTTATGAATTTAAGAAAGGAAGCTGCTAAAAAGGAAGGGGTATTAGATAGAATAATAGTAAAAGTTAGAAGTTTAAAAGAAATAAGTGGAAGATACCCAAGAACTGTTGAAGAACTAGCTGATATTTCAGGTATAGGCAAGAAAAAAATAGAGCAATATGGAGAGAGTATTTTAGAAGTAGTTAATACCTTTATTAAAGAAAACAATATTAATGTTAACTTTATAAAAAAAGGTAAGAGAAAAATAGCATTAAATGGGGATATTAGAACAGATGATGAAATAGCTATAGATCTATTAAAAGAAAATAATACATTAGAAGAAATAGCGAATAAAGTTGATGTGTCTATATCAACAATATTAGGTTATATTACAGATTATATTAAAGAAAAGGGACCATTAAACCTTAACCTAAACTTAGAAGAATACTATAATGAAGAAGAGAAAAAAGAAATATTAGAAGCAATAAGTAAATATGGTACAGATAAAATAAGCTTAATAAAACAAGCTGTAAGCAGGGAAATAAGATATGAGGCTATAAGAAGCGTAATTCTTGAAGAATATTATAATGAATTTTTCTAAAACAGAAGATATATGTTTATCTTTGTGATAAATTAATTTAAAACTTCTATATAATTTTATATCAGTTATGGGAATATGTACTATATTATCTTGGTGTAATAAAGTTGCTTTTGATAGTATAGATAAGCCTTGTTCAGAAGCAACAATATTTAAAATAGAATCGGCACTGTGGCATACCCATTTTTGAACAATTAGTATATTCTTTGACTTAGCAAAGTCCATTAAAAATTCTCTGGTTCCAGAGCCTTCCTCCCTAAGTACAAAATCCTGATTTTTTAAATCTTCTAATAGAATGGATTTTTTAGAAGTAAGAGGTGATTTTTGCCACAAATAAGGATCATTTTATCATCATAAATTTTTTTAGATATAACCTCTTTTGTCTAGATATTACCTTCTATTACAGCAATATCTAGACTTCCGGAAGTGATTTTTTTAATAATATTTTTTGAGTTATCTATTTATGCACGAACACTAACAGAAGGATTTTCTTTTTCAAACTGTGAAATAATATCGCTCATAAAAAAACTTCCTACAGTAAGGGATGCTCCCACATGTAAAGTAGGATTATTAGAAATATAAATATTAAGTTTAAAAAGGGTACAGTTTCAACTATTATTGGTAAAAATGGCTGCGGAAAAACAACACTTTTAAAGACAGCTTCTAGTTTGTTGAAACCTATTTCAGGTGAAGTTCTTTTAAATGGTGAAATACTCTCTAATATGTCAAGTAAGGATATAGCTAAGAAAATTTCTTATCAATTGGAAATACTAAAAATAATAAAAGAACTAAAAAGTATGGGAAAAACAATTATTATGGTTCTACATGATTTAAGTAATGCCTTTTTTTATTCAGATATGGTTTGCTTAATGGAAAAGGGAAGCATAGCAATATATGATCTTCCTGATACTGTATTTCAAAGTAACATAATAAGTGAAATTTTTAATAATTCAGCCCCATTTCATAATCTTTTTTATAAGAGAAAGAATAATTATTAAATTTTGTAGTATTTTGTAAATGAATTAGATATAATAAAGTATATACCCCGTATTGGTATAGTAATATAGGGAGGTTAACAATGGAATTAGAAAATGAAAAGTTAAAAAAAGATATAATGGTAAGATTAAAGAGAATTGAGGGACAAGTAAAAGGAATTCAAGGAATGATGGAAAAAAACGTTTGTTGTCCAGATGTACTTGTTCAAATATCTGCAATAAGATCAGCAATAAATAAAGTTGGTGGTTTAACTATCGAATATTATGCAAATAATTGCTTAGGTATAGAGAAGGATTCAAAGGAGCAGGAATCCCTAAAAGAATTAATTAAGACTATAAATACCTTTGTTAAATAAATTTTATAGTGAAAAACTATTTACAATTGAATATTATAATGATAAGATAGTTAACAAGAAATTAAACAAGAAGTTAGGTAAGAATTTAAATAAAAGCAATGAAGAGAAGAAGTAAAATTAATGATCCTTTACAGAGAGTTCTATTATAGCTGAGAGTAGAATAAGGTAGTTAGTTTGAATAACATCTCGGAGCTGTACTCCCAAAGATAACAACCAGTAGGCAGTACCGGGTTCACCCGTTATAGTGATAGAGTATATATATTTGTACTCGAAGAGGCTATTATTTAGAAATAATAGTGAATTAAGGTGGCACCATGGAAATTCACTTCCATCCTTTATATTTTTATATAAGGATGGAAGTTTTTTGTTTGTAAAAGATAAAATTTTGAAACTTATAAAAGGAGGACTTCAGATGAATATTGAAGGAATAATAATACCAAAGGATTATAAAAGTAATACAACATTAATCGAAACAGAAGTAAATATAAAAAGAATCAAGGATTTTTTTGAGAAAAAATTATCAGAAGCTCTTAATCTTATAAGAGTATCAGCCCCTTTATTTGTTGAAAGTGAAAGTGGATTAAATGATAATTTAAGCGGGGTAGAAAGACCAGTAAAATTTGATTTACTTGCAAATGGGGCGGTGGTAGAAATAGTTCACTCCCTAGCAAAATGGAAAAGATTAAGTCTTTATAGATATGGCTTTAAGGAAAATGAAGGCTTATATACGGATATGAATGCAATAAGAAGAGATGAAGAATTAGATAATATTCATTCAATATATGTAGATCAATGGGATTGGGAAAAGGTAATAAATAAAAAGGATAGAAATTTAGACACTTTAAAAGAGGTAGTTAAATCAATATATAATGTTTTTTTAGAAACAGAGAAGTTTGTAAATAGTGAATTGATTCAAGCTGAAAATAAACTTCCAAAGGAAATCTTCTTTATAACTAGTCAAGAATTAGAGGATTTATACCCTAATTTAACATCAAAGGAAAGAGAAGATGCAATTTGTAAAGAGCATAAAGCTGTGTTTATTATGCAAATTGGAGATAAGTTAAAATCAGGAGAAAAACATGATGGAAGAAGTCCAGACTACGACGATTGGAAGTTAAATGGAGATATATTATTATGGTATCCTTTATTAGATAGGGCAATAGAATTATCATCAATGGGAATAAGAGTTGATGAAGAAGCTTTAGATTACCAACTTAGAGTTTCAGGAAACGATGATAGGAGAAAATTAGACTTCCATAGAATGCTTCTAAATGGAGAGCTTCCTTATACAATAGGGGGAGGAATTGGACAATCAAGAATGTGTATGTTTTTCTTAAATAAGGCTCATATAGGTGAAGTTCAGGCTAGTTTTTGGGATGAAAAGAATTTAAACATCTGTAAAGAACATGGTATAGAACTACTTTAAATCAGGTTACAGTTCAAAGTTCGCAGTGCAGAATTAAGCTAATAATTCAAGTAACTGAATTATTTAGAGTATAAAATTAAAAAGAAACTATTTTAAAATGTTAAATAATAAAAGTTATTGACAAATATAAATAATTATTTAATAATGTATGTATATTGAATATATATTAAACTTATGATTGTATAAGTTTTTAAGGAGGAAAAATAAATGAAAGCATTCGTTGATGAAAATACATGTATATCTTGTGGACTATGTGAAGGTATTTGTCCTGAAGTATTCTCACTAGAAACTGGAGTATCTCAAGCTATAGAAGGAATAATTCCAGCTGAGCATGAAGATGCTACAAGAGAAGCTTGTGAAGGATGTCCTGTATCAGCTATATCAATAGAAGAATAGTTATTCTAGCGGATAGTTAAAAGGCTGCGGTTCACAGTTAAGTAGGCTTATTCAAAGTAAATATTTGAATAAGTCTACTTTTGCTTTTTTCCCTATACTAGTGGCCTCCTAAGAAATTAAACCAAAAGCTCAATACAAGGCCTGTCCCAATAGCTATTGATATAGCAATTAAAAAGGCTTCAGCGGCCCTTATTAACCCTGCTAATAAGTCACCTGAAATTGTATCTCTTATTGCATTAGTAATTGCAAGTCCTGGAACTAAAAGCATAATTGATCCTATAATAGTTTTGTCCATATTGCTAATAAGATTTAATTGTTGTAATACAATAGAAAAACTTGCGGCAATAGAGGCGCAAATAGAGTTTATAAAAAATTCATTTATTCCTAGTTCCGAAAATTTATTTGAAGCAAGTTTTATTATTGAGCCAATAAAAAATGCTGAAATAGCTTCTTTAAGTTCACCATGAATTAATAAAACAAAACAAAAAGCACTAAAGGCGGAAAATAATATTTCAATTTTTTTACTGTATCTTTCGCCATTACTAATAATTTCTAATTCTTTTTTTAAATCAGAAACTGATAAATTTTTAGATATAATATTTCGTGATAAGTAATTTACTTTATCTACCTTGTTTAAATCAATAGTTCTTTTTGAGATTCTTCTTATAAGTGAATAGGTTCTGCCCTGGTCAATGATAGAAACCATAATTCCGGTAGGTGTAACAAAGCTTTCTGCTTCTTCAATACCGTAAATCTTGCAAATTCTCCAAATTGTTTCTTCTACCCTATAAGTTTCTCCCCCAGATTCAAGAATTATTTTACCTGCAAAGGTGGCTACATGAAGCAGTTCATTCATATCCATAACTTTACTTTCACTCCATCATTTAAAAATTATAATATATTATACCATGATAAAAATATAATAATAAAAATATTATAGCAAAACTTATTATACAACTAATAATACAAGTAAAAAGGAAATTAATACATATAAATTTGTAAAAAGAAATATTAAAAATAAAATATTAATTGATTATTGTAGAATTGTTATATATAATTTTACTAAAAAGTGAAAAGGGTGGTTATTATGAATTTTGAAGTAATCTCAAAAACAGACAAAGAAATTTTTGAATTAATTGAAATGGAATTAAAAAGGCAGCAGGATGGAATAGAGCTTATTGCTTCTGAAAATTTTGCATCTAAAGCTGTGATGGAGGCAATGGGGTCTTATTTAACTAATAAGTATGCTGAAGGTTATCCAGGTAAAAGATATTATGGTGGATGCCATATAGTTGATCAAGTAGAAGAATTAGCTAGAGAAAGAGCAAAAGAGCTTTTTGGAGCAGAGCATGCAAATGTTCAGCCCCATTCAGGATCTCAAGCAAATATGGCAGTTTATATGTCAATTCTTCAACCGGGAGATACAGTTTTAGGCATGGACTTAAGTCATGGAGGTCATTTAACTCATGGTTCAGGAGTAAACTTTTCTGGAAAATTATTTAACTTTGTTTCCTATGGGGTGAATAAGGAAACAGAAACTATAGATTATGATGAAGTAAGAGAAATGGCATTAAAGCATAAACCAAAGCTTATAGTTGCAGGAGCTAGTGCATATTCAAGAGTTATCGACTTTAAAATTTTTAGGGAAATTGCAGATGAAGTTAATGCTTATTTCATGGTAGATATGGCTCATATTGCTGGCCTTGTAGCGGCAGGAGAACATCCATCACCAGTACCATATGCAGATTTTGTAACTTCTACAACTCATAAAACATTAAGAGGGCCAAGGGGAGGCTTAATCCTTTGTAAAGAAGAATATGCAAAGCAAGTTGATAAAACAATATTCCCAGGAATTCAAGGGGGTCCATTAATACATACAATAGCTGCAAAGGCCGTATGTTTTAAAGAAGCATTAGATCCAAGTTTTAAAGAATATACTAAAAAGGTTGTTTTAAATTCAATAACTTTAGCAGAAGAATTAAAAAAACATGGATTTAAAATAGTATCAAATGGAACAGACAATCACTTAATATTGGTAGATTTAACAAGTAAAGATATTACTGGAAAAGATGCAGAAATATTATTAGATTCTATTGGAATTACTGTAAACAAGAATACTGTTCCTAATGAAACAAGAAAACCATCAATAACTTCAGGAATAAGAATAGGAACGCCAGCAGTTACTACAAGAGGATTTAATACTGAAGATATGAAGGAAATAGCTTCAATTATAAATGATGCTTTATCAGTTAAGGAACCAGATATCCAAGCTTTGAAAGATAGAGTTAGCAAGTTATGTGAGAATCATCCTTTATATGTTTAATATTTTGCGAAGCAAAATAATGCAGAATGCACAATGTCCTTTCTACATTATACATTAAAAAGTGGTGAATATTACTAGGCGAAGATAAATAGGATATGTGAAATGAACATATCCTATTTATCTTCGCCTTTTATTTTATTATAAATTAAAAAATTAATAACCTTATCTTCGGCATAATGTTAAATTTTCAAAAGTAAGATATTACTATGAAAGTTTAGGAGGGGTTTAATGTCAATTAAGGAGGCTAAAAATAACTTACCAGAGGAGCTAATTGAAATATTAGAAAGTATATATACAAATGGGCAGTTGGACAAGATTTATGCTAGTTATATTAGGGGAAGATATATTAATTTTAGAATCAATACATTAAAGGCTAATATAAATGAAGTAATGAAGGAGTTAAATAAAAATAAAATAAAGGCTGTAAATTGTTCTTTTGTAAAGAACGCCTTTATAGCTAAGGGGGCTAAAGAAAAAACTTTAAGGAATTTAGAAAGTTACAAGGAAGGTAAAATATATGTTCAAAATATATCTTCAATGCTTCCACCTTTGTTTTTAGACTTAGAAGAAAACTTAACAATATTAGATATGTGCGCAGCTCCAGGAGGGAAAAGTCTATATGTTGCTAATTTAATAAATAATAATGCTACAATTTTAGCCAATGATATGAATGAAATAAGAAGGAAAAGATTAGAATACAACATTGAAAAACAGGGAGCTTCATCAATTATAGTTTTAGGTTCAGATGGAAGAACCATTGGCAAAAGATTGAAAAATTACTTTGATAGAATACTATTAGATGCTCCCTGTAGTGGAGAAGGAATAATTACCTTAAAAAAGAATAAAAAACTTTTATCTTGGAATAAGAAAAAAATATTATCCCATTCAAAAATGCAAAAAAAGCTCTTTGATAGTGCTTATAATGCATTAAAACCAGGAGGTACTATTGTATATTCTACTTGCACAATAAATCCTTTTGAAAATGAAGAAATAATAGATTATGCATTAAATAAATACAATGATTTAAGATTAGAAAAAATAGATTTAGATATAAAGAACTCTATAAGGGGTTTAACTAAGTATAAAGATAAAAATTATAATGAGGAACTTTATAAAGCCATAAGAATAATTCCCAATGAATATATGGAAGGGTTTTTTATAGCAAAATTAATAAAAAGTAATAAGTAAGGGGGAATAATAGGTAATAGGTAAAAGTTAACAGGGAAGAGCTAACAGGCTTTCTTAATTTGCAAGAACTATTAACAATTAAGAATTTATAATGGAGAGAATTTTGAAAGATAATTATATTTTAAAGTAAAATAAAAAACAGGTTAGAGTTTTTATTATAATAAAAACTCTAACCTAAAAATATAGTTTCAGCTTTTCAGCCACCTGAAAACTAACAATGATCTGCCTATTGACACCTGAAAACCGAAAACTGAAAACTGGTTAGTGGTGTACATGTATCAAATGAAAAGTAATGTTATCATTACTCCATCCTAAGTCATAAGGAACTAAAAGCCTATCTGTATTATGACAGGTAACTAAAGGGTATCCCTTAGAATCTAAGCCTGTAACTGTTGAAACATGGGTTATTCTACCTTTTTTCTCGTAGGCAACTATGTCTCCAGGGCGTAAATTAAAGGCAGCCTTATAAATTTTTGAATAGGAACCCTTGGCAATATAAGAAGCTCTTCCACTGCTAATTAAATAATTTTTAAAGCCTTGTGCATTGAGCCATGCTTTAGTTCCATCCTTACCTGCATAGTTCCATACTGAATTCTTTTTAAAGCCTGCTCCTTCATGTAAGATTTGTGATGCAAAGTTAGCACAATCACCACCATCAGGATTATGATTTTTATATTTATTATTATATTTAAATAAAAATTCCTCGTCATAAGAAATACCACAATATTTGTGGGCATATTCAATGGATTTTTGAACTCTTTCGTTAGGAGTATAGTCTGGTTTAGTTTGAGCTAATATATATTCACTTATTTCATCAGATTTTATTTTCTTTTTATTTAAAGAATCAGCAAAAGGGTCTGTATACCATTCCTTAGTAATAATATATTTATCTCCAACTTTTTTTAAGTTTATATAATGATTAGTGCCTATCCTAAAGGAATTATTTATATGAGGACTATCAACATAGGAATAGTTATATTCAGTTGCCACATTACAGGTTACCCCAAAGAGGTCAGGCTCCCTTTCTCTAACCTTTCTTATTTTAATTATTGATGAAATATTATTAAATTTTACAGCTTGCTTTTCAGACCAATTTATTAAGTAATCTGTCTTTTTAACTTCATATTCATAGGCCCATAAACTCACTTTAATATTAAGATCATAAAATTCCTTTAAATTATCATAATCTGCTGACAAAATAGTTAAATTTCTTTTAGCAAATAAATCTTCCAGCAAAATTTCAAAGTCTTCCTTAAGTTCCGACTCAGCAGGATCTTCATAAGGATAGCATTTATTTATGGGTATCAGAAGGAAAATTAAAATAAATGCCAAAGTGAATATTATAAATTTATTTTTAAAATTCACTAAATGTCCCCCTTTCAAAAGATTTAATATTAGTTTGTACAATTAATTATATTTTTATCTAAGTATTTAAAATAATTTCATGGATATTTATAACAAGTAGCTTTTATTAGCCATAAAATAGAATATTAAAAAGATTATAATGGAGATGTCTATGAAAAAATTATATAAATTGTACAAGGAAGCCCCTAAAATACCTTTTGATAACAGGGATAATTTAGTTTTTATTTCAGATGTTCATAGGGGAGATGGAACAATTTTTGATTCCTTTATGCAAAATAAAAACATATACAAAACAGCATTGGCCTATTATTATAAAAGAAATTTCACTTATATAGAAATAGGAGATGGAGATGAATTGTGGAAAAACCATGATTTTACTGAAATAGCCTATTTCTATAGAGATATATTTGAAATTTTTAATAAATTTAAAGAAGAGAATAGAATTTATATGATTTATGGAAACCATGATATAATAAAGGGAGAAAAAAACTTCTATATAAGCCAATATAAACTTTTAAAGAAATGTGGCCATAATTATGGAAGAGAGTTTCTAAGATTTATAAAAGGTTTAACCTTCTATGAGGGGATAAAGTTTAACTTTAGGCCAATAAATGAGTCTATTTTTGTATTTCATGGACATCAGCTAGATTTAATTAACTCAAAATATTGGAAAGTATCAAGGTTTTTAGTAAGATATCTATGGAAGTTTTTAAATGGAATTGCAGGTTTTAATGATCCTACCAGCCCTGCAAAAAATAATAAAAAAGGTAATAAAATAGATAATAGGCTTGAAAAATGGGCAGAAGTAAATAAGCAAATGATAATATGTGGACATACTCACAATAGTAGAATGCCTAAAACTGATGAAGCACCTTACTTTAACGATGGATGCTGTGTTCTTCCTTATGCAATGACTGCTATAGAAATAGAAGAAGGAAATATATCCTTAATAAAGTGGGTTATAGAGGCCGATGAAACAGGGATACTTAGAATAGAAAGAAGAAAAATATATGGACCAAAAAAATTAGAAGCTTATTTTAAAAGATTAAAGAATAAAGGAGAATTAAAATGAACTCAATAGATTTACACTGTGATACAGCACTTAGATTAGTATATGAAGACTTAGAATTAAAGGAGAGTATTTGTAAAGTAGATATAAATAAATTAAAAAAAGCTGAAGCTTTAGCCCAAGTATTTGCACACTTTGTAGAATTAAATATAGTGGAAAATCCATACGAAGAATTTAAAAAACTTAATAAAAAACTAATGGAAGAAATAAATAAAAATTCTGATGCTATAGAAGTTGTTACTAATTTAGAAGAAATGTATAAAGCAAGAGATAAAAATAAAATTGGAGCCTTTTTATCTATAGAAGAAGGAGAAGTATTAGAAGGAAAAGTTGAAAGACTAAAAGAAGTTTATGACTTAGGAATAAGGTTTATCACATTAACTTGGAACTTTGAAAATAGCATAGGGTACCCTAATAAAAACTTTAAATATAAGGACATGGGCCTAAAGGATAAGGGAAAAGAATTAGTTGTTGAAATGGAGAATTTAGGAATAATACCAGATTGTTCTCATTTATCAGATGGAGGTTTTTATGATTTAGTTGATATATGTAAAAAGCCTTTTATAGCAACCCATTCTAATGCAAGGGCAGTAACAAATCATTCGAGAAATTTAACTGATGATATGATAGTTAAGTTAGCAGATAAAGGCGGAGTTATGGGCCTTAATTTTTGTTCAGGGTTTTTAGGGGAAGCAAAGGTTTCAACTATTGATTCTATGGTGGCTCATTTAAAACATATAAGAAATGTTGGAGGAATAGATGTTATTGCCTTAGGAACAGACTATGATGGAATAGAAAATGAAGTTGAAATAAAGGATATAGGAGAAATAGGAATGTTAAGAGATGTGTTATTAAAAGAAAAGTTTACAAACACAGAAATAGATAAGATTTTTTATAAAAATGCAGAAAGAGTTTTTAAAGATTGTTTAAAATAGCAGGTGATAAAATGGAAAACTTACAAGGAAAAATAGCTTTAGTTACAGGTGCTTCTAGGGGAATAGGCAAGGCCATTGCTCTAGAACTAGCCAAGTCTGGAGGAACGGTTGTAATAAATTATTCAAGAGATGATAAGGGAGCAGAAGATACTTTAGCAGAAATAATTGCTTTAGGAGGCTATGGTAAGCTTATTAAAGGAAATATTGGAGACTTTAATAAAGCAAAGGAAATTATAGATTTTGTTATTGAGAATTTTGGAAAAATAGATATTTTAGTAAATAATGCTGGTATATCCATTGTAGGTTTGCTTATGGATTCTACAGAAGAAGATATAAGTAATATAGTAGGAACTAATCTTTTAGGGGCCATATATTTAAGCAAACATGCTTTACCTCATATGCTTAATAGAGGCTATGGAAATATAATAAATATTTCTTCAATGTGGGGAGAGGTTGGAGCTTCCTGTGAAGTTTTATATTCCACAACAAAGGGAGGAATAAATTTATTTACAAAGTCCCTAGCTAAAGAAGTAGCTCCTATGGGAATTAGGGTAAATGCAATTGCACCAGGAGCTATAAATACTGAGATGAACGCATTTTTAAGTAAAGAGGATAAGTTAGAATTAGAGAATGAAATACCAATAGGTAGATTTGGAGAAACAGAAGAAATAGCAAAAGCAGTTCTTTTCTTATGTAATGATGAATGTAAGTATTTAACGGGGCAGATAATAAGAATTGATGGAGGAATGATATAAAAGTGCCATGCACTTTTCAATTCACAATTCATAATTCAAAAGCACAATTAAGGTTGAAACTACTGCGTAGTTTATAAAAAATGAGCTTTCGATTTAATTAAAAGCTCATTTTTTTATTATACCCCCTTAATTTTTCTTGGATGGAGGTGTAATATCAAATTATCATTCAAACATTGATGTCATTGCACTATTTGACCAAAATTTGAATAAATTAAAGGGATGAGTGATTTTGACAGGTTAAAGTATATGGTAAAGCTAAGATACAGTCCTTTTTTTAAGAGTTGACATAATAATGAGGAATTGAAAATAGACTTTTATTAAATCTATATGATGCTGATGTTCGTATAACCTTGACAGATGAAGAAGAGGTAAAATAAGGATGCAAATTTCGAGCAGATAGCCTTTATAGTGGGCACTATTTACCGAAAGGTTACCACAAAAAAGGTGATAAAAGAAAGGGCGAGAATACATAAAACAGGGTGTTTATGCAGGTTCTCGACCTTTAATAATATCTCAACCGCCTTAAATTCATTCTGTAGTAGAGAGAAAATTCTAATTTTTTTTATTACTTTTATATTTTTTAGTTTTATATTTATTGTATGTTTTCTTTATTAAATGGATTACTAGTCTTATAAATAGGTAAATACAGAATACATATATAAAGCCATATAACCCATAGGCTATATCAGCAAACTCCATATTTCCTCTATTAGTTAGTTTTTGTTGTATTTCGATAGCAAAAACTATTACTATCATAACTGTTAATGAATAAATAAAAGATATAGCTGTAATGCTATATTTTGCAAGCCATTTAAATATTACTTGGGTAAATCCGAATATTATTATTCCAATTAGAGCCATAAAAATAAAATGAAGCTGCTTATCGTTTAAAGAATATCCACCAATTTCTACAATATCTAAAACTGCATCATGTAAATCATTAATAAAATCAGCTGTTAGTTTTAATAATTCTACCATATATATTATCCCCCCAAGATATTTTATGTGTTATTATATCATTAAATAAAATATTTGCCAAATACA
>ERZ773359.492-NODE-492-length-56470-cov-16.219481_pt1 | contig 56470 bp, 49 predicted proteins | sample MGYA00374955_ERZ773359 | MGnify/ENA primary metagenome ERZ773359 (study PRJEB29098, sample SAMN04486028) | biogas fermenter metagenome | study: EMG produced TPA metagenomics assembly of the Biogas fermentation microbial communities from Germany - Plant 4 DNA1... | reverse complement strand
ATTTAGTCTAAAAATGACTTGGATTTTTTATAAATTATGGCAGGATTTCATAAAAATTTGTAGAATATTAAAATCATATCACAATTTAGTAGGTGGTGATGTGAAAATTGAAGTCATGATTAAATTTGAAAAAAATTCTGATTATTATAGATTAGATACCTTAATTATTAAGCTAATTGAGTCTCTTAAAAAAGTAAATAAGCTTGAGCTTGAATATATTATAGTAATGTTACTTAAGATTTTTAAAAAGCCAATGACTAAATCCCAGATATTAGATGAGTTATATTTTTTAAAAGAGATAGATAAAGAGAAGTTAAGTATTATATTAAGTTATTATAGTTTTATTCATTATGATGATGTTCATGGATATTATTATTCTAAAGAAGAAAAGACTTTGGCTAATAATATTTTAGATATTATAAATAAAATAAAATTCTTAGAAAAAAAGGATATATCTACTTTAATTTATAATTTATTTACTAGTATAGGGGAACCTCTTAGATTAAATGAAATAGAAAATTACATAAGTATAACTGGAAGTATCAATAGAAAAGAATTAAAGGAAGTGCTTGAAAGAACCAATAAAATAAAAAGTATTGGACATGAAACTTATGCTTTAATAGAGTGGAATAAATATAAAGAGTCTGATGATGTACCAGATAAAAAAACAATTTTAGCTTATGATGATTTATACACTTCAGTTTTAAATTCAATTAAATCTCTTAAAATTGTAAACCAATATAAACTTGAATATTTAGTATATAAATTACTAAAACATTCAAGATATTCTATGACAAAATCCCAAATATTAGATGAATTATATTTCTTAAAAGAAATTGATAATGAAAAATTAGACATAATATTAAGCTATTATAGTTTTATTCATTATCATGATGTTTTTGGATATTACTATTCTAAAGAGGAAAAATCTATAGAAAATAATTTTCTTGATATACTAAAAAAATTAAAATATTTAAATTGTATGGAAATTACAAGTTGTATTTACAATTTGCTTATTAGCATAGGACAACCTATGAGTTTAGATGAAATTTATGATTATATAAGTGTTATTAAAGAAATTGATAAAGAAGAATTAGAAATTATTTTAAAAAATTCTAATAAATTTAAATCTGTAAAATACAAAACTTATGCTTTAGCTGAATGGGATGAATATGGAAAGCTATATTATGATTTTGATAAGGACATAACATCATTTCTTGATAAATCAAAAATTAAAAAAAGAAATTGGGAAATCTATAAGAAGTATGTGTTTAGTTTAAGGGATTACACTTTGGAAGAAATAGGAAATATTTACAATATTACAAGAGAAAGAGTTAGACAAATAGTAAGAAAGATAGATAAAAGAATAGAGCATTTTAGTTGTAGAAAAAGGTTTATAAAATATGTAGATTTAGTTGAAAATTTAATTATTGAAAATGGAGTGTTAGATTTTAGTAATGAGCATCATATAAAAGAATTAAAAAAGATATTTGAAAATAGGAATTTAATTGAAGTTATAGCTTTTTTGAATAAAATTGAAAATAAATTTATAGTTCTTGAGGATAGATATTGTTATTTAAAGAGCAAATATGATTATATTATAAGTTATTTAGATTATTTAGTGGAAAAAATTAATGACTCTTATGTTTGTATGAAAACATTTGATAGTATATTTTCTGAATTGAAAATAGATAAGAATAGAGAAAAAGAGCTGCTTAAATTAATTATTAATAATGATAAAAGATTTTATATAAATGCTGATAAAGACATTTGCTACTATAGTAAAGAGCCTTTTAGCAAATATAGCATTATATGGATTATTTTTGATGAAATAGGAGAACCAGTACACTATTCAGTGGTTATGAAAAAATATAATGAGATTACAGGGGACAATATTAATTCTCACATATTTTTGTCTTATTTAGATAGAAGGGAAGATCTTTTTACTAGAATTTTTACAGGAATATATGGTTTGAAAAAATGGGGATATAATAAGCATATATTTTCAACGGATTTAGTAGTTAAACTGTTAGAGTTTAAAAAATCTGTAATGCATTATGAAGATATATATGAATGTATAAAACACAAAACTATGGCTAAAAAGAAAACGGTTTATACTTTAATGCAAGCAGATGAGAGGATTGTTTCATTAGGATGTGGATATTACTGTTTAAAATCTTATTTTGAGAGTAATTCAGGGAATTTAGAGTATTTTTCAAATAATGCTGATATAAGTAAGAGAAGACTTGGATATTTATTAGCAAAATTACAAAATGAGTATGGTAATACAGTTATAAAGTATAGGGTTATAGAATCAATGCTAAATAGTTATTCTATTAAAATACCTAAAGTATTTGATATAGAGCTAGAATACTTAGTTTATTTATTTGATATTCATTATAATAAATATCAGTGTAAATTTAATAAAGATTTGAATGAGTTATATGGAATGACTGTGCTTATGAGAAGGAAAGAAATTTCAGTAGGAGATATTTTATATTTAGAGATAATCTCACCAAAAGCAATTAGGTTATTAACTGAATATGAATATGAGCATGAATATCAAGTATTTGATAGTAAAAAATATAGTGAATATATTGAAGTTGAAGAAAATGCAGATGAAGATGATGTAATTGAAATTGTTGACCTTGAGTCTTTAATGAAATTTGGATTGAAAAATGGATTTATTTATTATGAAGACTTGGAAAAGATAGATATTTCAGATAAATATGATGATATTTATGAATTGATGATTGAATTGAATGAAAAAGGTATCACTTTTTTAAATAAAGGCTAGGTGTCTTTATGAGTGAAGTTAAAACTATGGATTTTATAGATGAAGTTTATAGAGAAATGAAAGAAAATGATTTTGTAATGAGTTTACCTAATGCTAAAATTAAATATAAAAGTATGTATAATGATGAAATATCAGAAGATTACATAAAGTCTATCCTGTTAGATGATGGAAGATTTGTTTTTGTCAATAATACTCAATTTTTATTAAAAACCACCTTGGAGGAAATTATATTAAAAACTCAATATAATATAATTCAAATTGAAAAATATTTACAAGAAAATTATTTCATTAAGGATATTAGTAGAAAAGATTTAATGAGTATAATAAATATTAATAGAAATACATTTAGTATAGAATATGAAGATAAAATCTATGAAATTAATTCAATAGATGATTTTTATGAGCTTGTGAAGGAAAAAGGATTTACTACATATGATGTAATAAAAGATACTGCTAATCAGTTTAATATAGATTACTATTATCTTTTATATGAAATAAATAATTTAGGAGTAAATGTTGATAAAAATTCTAAATTTAGAGAGAATTGTAATGTGTTAAATAGAAATAAAATCCTAGAAGAAGAGATTATTGAAACAAAAAAGGAAAATATACTTTTGACAGATTTACGCTCGAACGAGTTAGTAGCTTGTTTTTTAGCATTATCCTATTTTAATCAAATTTATCAAAAAGAATATATTGGTTTTTTTTCAAATAGACATCTAAATGGCTTGTATAAGATGAGCATTATAAATGAGCAATATAAAGAGGGGAAATTAGTTTTTACCAATTGTGGCAAAAAAATAATTGAGAATTGTAAAAGATATCTATCCAATTATTATTATAAAGATTATGTAGTTAATGAAATAATTAAAAGTAATAATAGTAAACAGCTAGCTAAATCTAAGGTTGTTAAAGAAATAAATGATAGCAAGTTATGGAGCATGATTTCTAAACCTATAAAGGAAATTTATGTGAATAATTATTATTCAAAACTATTAATAGATTTAATAGCTGAATGTAATAGAATTTCAATATTTAATCTAGGAGATATAATACTTTTTCACTTACGTAATGGGAAAAGAAAAGTTATACGTGAAATATTTGTTGGGGATAAAGCTTCCTCTGGTATAAAACCGATTAGAAATAATAAAGACATTTGTTTACATTGTGAAGTAAATAGATGTTCAAATAGAGGGAATATTACAAAGGAAAAACTTTTATATTATAGGACAAGTTATGTAAATAGTTTTATAAAAAGTGTTTCAGAAGATATTAGTAATTTAGATTTGCTATTTGAAGATCCATTAATAATTAAATTTATTGTGCCATATAATCTTACTTCAAAGAATAAAATTATTATGAAATATGTACAACTATTATCTAATAATATAAATATATTACAGAAAAAAGATGGAACATATTGTCCATTTGAAGATATTTGGATATTAAAGGAGATTAAAAATGATTAGATGGTGTGAAAATTGTAAATATCCAACTAAAAATAAGATATGCAAACTTTGTGGGAGCACAACCACTTTATTAACTGAAAACGTAATACCTGTTTTCTTTGAAGAAAAATTATTAATTTCTTATATAATCAATAGAGATGTAACATTATCTCAAGTTTGGAATCTTGGTAAAAATAATTATTTAATTGATGGAGAAAAAATAAAGGTTGATTTTAATAAAATAATGAATAATGAAAAGGCTTTAGGAAAAATCAGAAATAAAATTAATAATACTCTAATTGAAAAAGAAGATTGTATGGAATTTACAAATTTTATAAAAGGTAATGAAGATTATTTAAATGAATTAGTTATTGAAGTACAAAATTATATAAATAGTATAGTAAAAAGATATCATAGGCATCAGATAATAGTTTCATGGTCTGGTGGTAAAGATTCAACTGTTGTTTCAGATTTAGTTAAGAATGCTTTAGGGAATCAAAAAATTCTTCACATCTTTGGTGATACTCAAATGGAGTTTCCTACTACATATGAATATTATAATAAATTTAAAACTAAAAATGTATTTACTCCTTTTATAGTAGCTAAATCTGATAAAGATTTTTTTGAACTTTGTGATATATTTGGACCTCCTAGTAGAGTTATGAGATGGTGTTGTTCAATTTTCAAAACTGGACCAATTTCTATAAATTTTAATGAGTTAATATCTAAAGATATTTTAACATTTTATGGTATTAGAAGAGTTGAATCTGCATCAAGAAGTCATTACTTACGTACTGAAAAGAGCCCTAAAATTTCACGTCAAACTGTTTCTGCACCTATAATAGACTGGGATGATTTTGATGTATGGCTTTATATTATTTCTAGAAATTTAGAATTTAATAAAGCATACAGATATGGTTTTAGGAGAGTTGGATGTTTATATTGTCCTAATAATAGTAGATGGTCTGAATTTTTATCATCAATTTTTTTCAGAGAAAAATACGAAAAGTGGAAAGAGTATTTATATAAATTTGCTCAGAAAATAGGGAAAAAAGATTATGTAGAATATATTAATAATGGCAATTGGAAAGCAAGACAAGGAGGATATGGATTAGATACCTTTAATACAGAAGTGAAATCTATAGATTGCAATTTACAAGAAAATGCACAAAACTATATTTTTGATAAACCTATAACTGATAACTTAATTCAATATTTAAAACCATTAGGAAAAATGAAAGTAATAGAGAATGATGGGGGATATAAATTAATTATAAGCCATATACAACCTGAAGATATTATTGTTTACTGGGATAAAAGTAGTGTAATTGTAAAAGTAACAATTAATACAGATAAGAATGTTTCATTAATAAAGCAAAGATTGGAATGTCAATTAAGAAAGTACAAAATATGTATTTTATGTTCTGCATGTGATAGTGTATGCCCTGTAGGTGCAATTAGCACTAAAGGGAAGTATACTATATCAGAAAAGTGTATCCATTGTGGAAAATGTATAGCACATTTTAGAGGAGGTTGTCTAATTAACAAAACTTTATATAAAGCTAACAAATCTAAAATATAAGGGGAGATATTATGGAATTTGGGAAACATAGGACTTTTTATATTAGAAATGGTTGGATAAGCAAGGGGATCAATATATTAGAAGATGAAAATAAAAAGGCTATTTTTTCTCCCAAAAATATGGAATACGCTATTGATTTGCTTGGAATTGGAAAAGACATGGTTGTTTCCCTAAGGTACTGGCTTGATGTATTTGGGATTACACATGAGAAAAAAGGAAATAATGAAGTTATTAAAGAATTAACCGAATTTGGGAAATTCATAAAAAATCATGATAGATATTTGGAAAGAAAAGGGACTCTTTGGCTTTTGCACTACAAACTAGCAACTGCAAAAGAAAAGGCTACAACTTGGTATTGGTTTTTTAACGTATTCAATTATAGTGAATTTGATGATGGAATCTTTATTAAAAAATTAGAAGATTATATATATGAAAATAGTAAAAAAAAGATTTCAGTTAACACATTAAAAAAAGATTTTCTATGCCTTAAAAATACTTATTTATTTGAAAATTACAGCAATGAAAATATTAATGTTGAGGAAATGATTTCTTCCCCATTGAAAGAATTAAAGTTAATAGTAATTTCAACTAACAATAATAAGTATATAAAGAATAAAGGAAATCTTGATGAAATAGCACCTGAAATCTTTTATTATACAATTATTAAAAGTTTAGGAGATGAAATTAAGCAAGTTTCAATAAAGGATTTAGCTTATAAAGAGTGTCTTCCAGGTAAAATATTTAATTTAAATATAAATGATGTATATGAAATGTTGAATATATTAGAAAGTAAAAACTACATAAAAATAAATAGGAAGTATGGGGATAATCATATTGAAATACTAGAAAGAGATTTGGAGAAAATATTGAGCAATTATTATTCTAATACTAAATTAGATTGAGGGGATGGACGTGTATAATTATAGCAACTATTTTCATATTTCAAAGGATTTTATACCTGCAATTAAAGTTGAGTATTTTATGGACAATGTACAAAAGCTGATAAATTATATACCTACTGAAAAATCTTTAGAAATAATAAGGAATTTTTGTATTAATGAAAATGGTTCCAATGTAATAATAGGAGCCTATGGAAGTGGAAAATCCCATTTGATCTCACTTTTATCCAATATAATGTCTTGCAATTATAAATATGATGATTATAAAAGTTTAGTTGATAGAATTAGAAATGTCGATGAAGAAATAGCGGATTTATTTGAAAAGAGATTGAAGAAAAAAAATAAAAGATTTGTAATAATTCCTCCTTACAATGTTCATACATTCGAGCAAGCTATATTAATTGGTATAACAAAAGCACTAGAGAGAGAAGGATATAGCCATATCATAATTGAAAATTCATACGACAAAGCAATAAATGAAATTAAGAAATGGGAAAAAAGATTTCCAGAAACATTTTATAAATTTTACCATATCATACAAAATGAATATTTCATAAATTATGATATTTTTATCGATGGATTGAAAAACTTTAATGAAAAATATTATCAAATATTTGTTGAAGTATATCCAAAAGTCACATCAGGAGCAGAATTTTTCCAATATGATACTAATAACATAGTAGAAATATTAAAGAAGTTAAATAATAAAATGATGGAACTAGGCTATAATGGGATGGATATAATATTTGATGAATTTGGAAGTTTCCTAGAAAATAATTTATTAAATATTAATATTAATTTAATACAAGAAGTAGCTGAATTAGCTAATATAGAAGAAAATTGCATTTCTTTTTATATAATTACCCATAAAGATTTAACATTGTATGGAGGAAGAATATCAGATGATGTTGTAACAGAGTGGAGAAAAGTAGAAGGCAGATTTAGAAGATTTATTTTATATCAAAATCCATACGATGTTTATAAAATTATATCTAACATATTAATTAAAGATAATGAGAAATTTAGCAAGTTTTATAATGATAATAAAGAAATATTTTCAAAAATGTATAATAAAATTATACAGATTCCTACTTTTAAAGAGTTAACAGAAAATGATATACTTGAAAATTTAATCAAAGGATGTTATCCATTAGCTCCTGTAGTTACATATGCATTACATAAATTATCAGAGAAAATAGCCCAGTCTAATAGAACATTATTTACTTTTCTAATATCAGATGATGAAAATTCTTTAGGTGATTTTATAAATAGTCAAAGAAATAGTTTTTGGGTTACAGGAGATATTATATATGATTATTTTGAAAAGGAAATGTGGAGAGAGAATAAGGGAAGTAGCATTTACAAAACATGGCAGGAAGTGAACAAAGCTATTAATAAAATAGGGAATTTAAAGATTGCTGTCCAAATAATCAAGGTAATAGGTCTTATATATATAATTGATGATTTCGATAGAATAAAACCTAATAAATTATTCATCAATTTATTATTACCCCAATATTCTGAAGAGGAAATTGATAATTGGTTGAAAAAGTTAGTTGATAAAAAAATAGTATTTTATAGAAAAATATATGATATATATAAGTTCTATGAAGGCAGCGATTTAGATATAGAAAGTTACATTAATCAAATGATAGAAAAGAATAGAGAAGATATAGACGCTTTAGAGATATTAAATAGATATTTTTTACCTCCTCCATTAATACCGAGAAGATATAATGATGAATATTCTATAAATAGATTTTTGGAAAGTAGATTTATTAGACTTAAAGACTTGAAAGTTAATAAAGCAAAAAAAGATTTAAATGATGGTTTTAAAGATGGAATAATTTACTATGTAATTCCAGATACCCAAGATGAAATACAGTATTTCATTAATAACAGAAGGGAATTTAAAAAAATAATAAACTTAATCATTTTATTGCCAAAAGAGGAGATAAAAATTGAAAATCTGGTATTTAAATATTGGTCTATATTAAAGCTACTGGATGATGAAAAATTTTTAAATAAGGAAGAGTTTATAGAAAAGGAATTGTTGTTATATAAAGAAGAAATAAATGGGGAAATAAGTAAAATAATATCCAAAAATTTTAATAATGATTTTAAAAATGTATATGTAATTAATGAAGGAGATATTTTATTAGATGTAAATAACAGATATTCATTGCAAATAAAAGCTTCTGAACTTATGGGAAAACACTTTAACAAGACAATAAAAATAAACAATGAACTTATAAATAAAAATGTAATTACATCTACCATGAAAAGTGTTGAGTCAAAGGTGATAAATAGGTTATGGGATTCATTAAAGAATAATAGTAAATTTAAATTTAAAAAATTCAATTCAGAATATACTACTGCTAGAACAGTACTATTGAACTCAAAGATATTAACCCTAAATGATGATTATACTGTTAATATTAATTATAAAAACTTATCTAAAGATGAACCAATAAGATGGGTATTTGAAGTAATATTAAAGTTTTTAAATGATTGTAAAAAAGAGGAAAAAAATTTCAATGAATTATACTCGGAACTAAAAAGTAAACCATTTGGGCTTAAAAATGGATTAATACCATTATTATTTGCAGTAGCTATATCAGATAATTTAGATAATATTTATATCAAAAGAAATGGAGTATATGAAGATTTAGATGGTAAATTGTTAGTAGAAATGATTAATTATCCCTCTGATTATATCATATCTATTGATGTATGGGAAAAAGAAAAAGAAGAATATATTTTGAGTCTAGAAAATATTTTCAAGGATTATATAGACTGGGAATATAGAAATAAAAACAGGTTAGCTGCATTATATAGAGGAATAAAAAAATATTATATGTTATTGCCTAAATTTACAAGGGAAACAAGCAGTATATCGGACAACACAAAGAAAATAAGAGAAATTATGTCTAATGAATATTCTGATTATAGAAAACTATTTTTTGAAGTTATTCCTAATAAGAAAGGATACAAAGAAGTAATCCACGAGATAAGACAATCTGTTGATGAGTTATATAATTTTATTGATAGGTTTAGAATTACATTTTCAGAAACCGTAATAAATATATTTGATAGCAACAGTCAAAGTGTTAAAGATTCTATAGAAAATTGGTTTAATAGTATAGATTCTAATGTAAAAAATTATATGTTTGATTTAAAAACTAATTTATTTATGAAATATATTGAATTTCCAGAAGAAGATTATATTAAAGGGCTTATAAAGACATTAACAGGATTTGAAATAGAGTATTTAAATGACGATATTTATATGACATTAATAGAAGATTTTAAAGAAATAAAAAATAAAGTTTCTAACTTTAAAGTTAATAATAAGGATAATTCTGTTAAAATTGATATTAGTATTGATAATGAAAAGAGAACGATGTCTTTGAAAAAAGTTGAGTTATCTGATATGGGAGAATTATTAAAGAAAAAAATCATTAATGATATAGAAAACTTTAATTATGCTATAGATTACGATGAAAAGATATATATATTAATAAGTATTTTACAAAAATTAATCTAACGAAAGAGGTGTTAACATAGATGAAATTAAATTCAGGGCAGAGATTTAAAATTGAAATATCATTAGTCTTTAATATTTTAAATGAGATTAATAATAATGTAAATAATATTGATGAAATTAGGAATAATTTAGGAATTGGGAAAAATAAAGTTGAAACATACAATTATTATTTAAGAATTATGGATTTAGTTGAATATAATAATAAAAAATTTAAATTAACAAACTTTGGCCGATACATTTTAAGATTTAAAGATAATTTAGACATATATTTACCATTATTATTCTATAAATTATGTAGAGGATGGGATAATGGAGGGCACTTTTACTATTCAAGAATAGTCAACAATATTTTATATGATAAGTATTATAGCGGTGATAATACTATTGAGAATTCTGAAATAAAAGAAAAGTTAATGGATTTTAAATTTGAGTATGACAAAATCGATGTAAAACTAGTAACTCTAGTTACTACTGGTATTAGTAGTGACGATGGATTTGGTCATTTAGGGATACTTACTAGAGAAGATAAAAGCAAATTCATTATAAATTATTACAAACCAAGGCCTTTAATAGCTGCATATATTATTTATGATATCTGGCCTAAAAATGTAACATCAATAAGCTTTGAAAATATAATAAAAGATGAATATAGTCTTGGCAGAATATTTTTACTAACAGAAGATGATATTATTCCTATATTATCAAAACTACATCAGGATAATTATATAAAAATAGAAGACAAAGCAGGTTTAAAGCAAATAGTTAAAAATTCAAATATTTCTGCAGATATGATTCTGGAGGAGATATATAATGTGTACTTCTCTAACACCTTCACAGACTAATTTGTATAAGGAAATTGTTAAAGAAATAAAGAATCCTACTTTATCAAGACCTAATTACATATTGACTGGATTATCGGGAGTTGGGAAAACAGTATTAGGTAAATATTTGTGCAAAACTATGAGTGGATATTATATTTCATTTACAAATGAGCTTGGAGAAAGATTTTTAGAAGATGTAGATTTATTAGATATTGATGGAACTGATTTGCTTCAGTTTATAGACTCATATATTATTAATAATTCAAGGGACAAGCTTTTTGTAATTGACGATTTAGAGTTTGTATTTAATTATATAGTACACAATAAAAAAATAGTTAATTTTATGAGAAGTTATAAACGAATGTATTATTATAACAAGGTAATTCTTATAATACCTAGAATTTCCCTAGAGGGCAAACATGATGAAAATTTATATGAATTAAAGTTTAATGATAAAGATAAACAATTTTTGGCTGAATATTATTCTATACCTAAATCTGTAGCTATTGATTTAAATAATGGTTATTATTTTAGGGGGAATATCAGTGGTTCATAAGATTAATGAAGTTGTTTCTTTAAAAAAATTCAAACCTGTAATTGAAATAAAAGGGATTAAAGAAGATGAAAAAGTAAAATTGTTTAACGATTACATTATTACAGAGGAAATAGCTAACAATTTAGAAACAATTTTTGAAGAAATGACTTTATCCATATCTGATGAAAGAAGGAAAAAGGGGAAAGATATAAATCCTTCAGAAGTATTAAGAGCATTTTTGTTAAGAGGTGCTTATGGTACAGGAAAATCATATTTTTTACTTACTTTAGCTACAATACTTGAAAGGATTTCTGAAGGGAAAGGTAATCAAGTTAAAGAAAAATTTAAGGATTTTAGTGGTATAACTTATCAAGTAGATAAGTTAGAAAAGGAAGGAAGATATTTTATAGTAAATATAAATGGAGTTTCAGAAACAAATATTGATTTTGAAGATTGCATAAGAAAAAATTTTATTTTAAGCTGTAAAGAGAAATTTCCTGATGATGAGTTTATTCCTGACAGTGACTTTGAAAATGCTATAGATAAATTAATTGAAAATAAAAAGAATCCAGCGTTATGGAATTTAATATCTGAACAAATGGAGAAAATGGGAATAGATTATGAACAGCTTATTTCTGGATTAAGAAAGTATAAGAGAAAAAGTTTTGAACAGTATAAGCATATTTTGAAAAATGCATTTGGCTATAATATTGATACTTATGGTGAGAATTTTGAGAACTTTATTAGAGAATCATATGAGTATATAAAAAATAAAGGCTATAAAGGGATAGTTTATATATTTGATGAATTTAGTGCGTATTTAACAGCTCTTATTGAAGATGGAAGAATAAACATGAATTTGCCAAAAATACAACAGTTTGCTGAATCCTGTTATCTTTCAAGAGGAATGAATATGTTCTTTATTGCTTCTATTCATAAATCCCTTTCAATTTTATTAAAGAGCGTTGTACTAGAGAAAGAGGAATTAGATAAAATAGTGGGAAGATTTAACAATGAGATTACTTTAGATTTTTCCAAAGGAAGTGAGTTAATAAAAGATACACTTAAAATTGACAGAACTAATTATCAAATAATGAAGAATCAATATAATGAAGTAAAAGAACTAGAGGAGCTTACTGATGGACTGTTAAAATATTATTATCCTTTACATCCAGTTACAATAGATTATTTAAACAAGTTATCTAAACTATATGCACAAGAAAATAGAACTTTATTTAGATTTCTATCAGATGTTGTAGATCCTATTATTAAGAATGAAGATATAATTGTAGATGACCATTTGAACATAATTACAATGGACGTATTATACGACTATTTTGTTACAGATGCAAATGAGATGGGTTTAAGTTTAGTGGAGTCAGCAAATGATATATTTAGGATATGTAATGAAGAATGGCAAATAAAAGTTATAAAGGCATTAGTGGTATCTAGAATGTCCGTTTATGAATTTAAATTAGATAGTACAGTTAAAATAGGCTTGTCTGCTGATGATATATTTAAATACTTGTTGATAAAGGATGCTAAAACAATTGATAATTTTTTACAAGAACTTTCATCAAAACCAAATATAAATATTTATTATGATAAGGAAAATAACATATATGATTTTATAGAAGGTGGAAATAGTAAAATAAATATAGAAAAAGAAAAAGAAGAAATATCCAAGACTATTGATGAATTTGAAGAATTACAAAAACTAATTAAGGAAAAAGGAAATTATAAAAGATTTTATAATTCACCTATTGAACAGAAAGCTATTGCAGGGGTTACACCAGTAAGGAGAGAATTTACTAGCAAAATAACTAATTATTCCAATCTAATAGAAAGTTTACAATCAGGTAATATAAAATTTAGAAATGATGGCATTTTAATTCATTTATTGCCCCAATATTTTGAAGTGGACAAGATAGATATAAGGTTAATTAGAGAATGTATGATTAAATATGACAACAATGTTGTTGTCTTAGTGCCAAAGAAATATGATTTTAACAGGAAAAACATTGTAGAATATGCTTCTTATAAAAAACTATTAACTAAAGGAAATGAAATATATAATAATGATGAAAAGTCCAGACAATTCATTATTAGGCAAAAGTCCAAATATGAAGAAATATTAATTGATAATATCAATGAATATACAAATCCTAAAAACTTCTATTTCATTTTTAATGATGCAACATTAGAATTTGATAACTATGATGAATTGATTAGCTACATGTTAAGAAGACATTACTACAAATTTCCTAATATTAAATCTCCTATATCAAGTGAAAGAAGACTTACCAATCAAATTATTAACACATTTGTTATTCCAAAGAAAAAGACAATATCAAGTAATTCAAATGCTGAAGAAAATAGACATATAAAAGATACAATGAAATCCATAGGATTAGCTGAAATTAATGAATTAGCATTAGGTAATATTCGAGCAGAATTAAGGATACCTACAGAAGATATTGATCCTTTGTCAACTGAAATATTCAACATAGTTTGCAACAATGATAAGGATGAGATATTTAACATACTTGGAAAAGCTCCTTATGGTTTACCTGATTTCTTAATAGAGCTTTATATTGGATGTGCATATTCTTTAGAGAAAATATATATTTATGAGGGGGAATCCCTTCCTCCATTGAGTACCGATTTATTGAAAAATATGAGAAATAAATCTAATATTGTGATTAAAAAGCCAGAAAATGATTTGGACATTAAGGAATTGTTATATGTAAAAGATTTTTGGAAAGTTATTGGGACATATCTTGATAGTAATGAATATAGTAAATTTAATCCTAAAACAGGAAGTTTTAATAAAAATAAGATTAGATATATGGCTTCAATAGCTAGTGATGTTAAACAATTTTTAAATTTTAAGAGTAATTTAGCGATTCTAGAAGAGAAAAAACTAAATTTGGATATGATCAACAAGCTTATAAATGAATTAGAGAAATTAAATAAAGAGTATATACCTGAAAAATATTTTAAAAGAATTAATAAACTACCTTGTAATGTAACTGGAAATACAGATAAAACAAAGGCATTAAAAATATTAGAGGATAATATAATTGGATTTAAGAAAATAATAAGTAATTTTACTAAATATTTAAATACTTTATCATCATGTGAGTATATAGATGAAAATAAATATAGATTTAATAATAATGAAGAAATAATGAATAAATATGAAGAAATATCAAAATTAAGAAATGAATTGTTACAAAGTCCATTAAAATTTAATGAGATAGATAGGCTAAATGATTTAACTAAAAAACTTATCAAATTATTTAATTCAATCTACAAACAGAAACATGATGAATTGTATGAAAATATTGTTAATAGAAAAGTACTAATGAATGAAAAAGATGAAGTTGATTTAATAGAGGCTTTAGAAAAATTTAAATTTAAGGATATCTTAACATTGAAGGATGTAAATAACGTGTTATTAAAAAAATATCATAGCTGTAATAATGATTTTAGTCAATGTGCTGACAATAAATTTTACAGCTGTGATTGTATGGGGGATAAGGATAAATTAGATGATTTTGATGATAAGTATAAGCAGTTTTTAAATGAAATATCTGAATATGAAAAGACTTTATCAAAGGTTGTTGATTCTTATAGACAAGAATTCATTAAACTAGAAAAGAAAAGGGTTAAAGGAAAAAAGACTTTAAGAGAATTTATTAAGGACAAAGATGAAGATATATTAAAAATTTACATTGAATTTATGGGATATGTAAATGATGACCTTTTAGGAAATAAGCAATTTATAATAGAGAATGTAGACATATTATCTAAAGTTATAGTTGAGTATATAAATTATATAAATGAGAATATAGAAAAGCCAATTAAAGAAATATCATTGGACAACCTTAATAAGAGTATAATAAATGGAATTAAATTTTCAGGGAAATCCAGATTAAGTAAAGAAGAAATTTTAGAAATTATTAAGGAGATATTAGATAAAGATATGAAAGATAAAGTACTAGTTATTAAGTGATTATTTCACTATAGGATTAAGGGTGAATAAGATGATAAATATTATAAAGGATTATTATAACGTTATAAAGTTACAGGACGGATATGAAGTAGTTGATAATAAAAGTTTTATAAAAACTAGAAATTTGATTTTGAAAATGAAAGAGCAGGGATTTAATAAAAATGTCAATATATTAATAAAAAATCCTAAATATCAACATGGATTCAATGATTTAAAGGAATTAAAAGGCCTTGTTGATTTTGAAGAAGTTGATTTAGTAGATATTTTAAGGAAAAAACTATCAATTGAATTAGAAGGTATAACAAGTAGCGATATAGTATCATCAATAGGAACTAAAGAAATTAATTCATTTATTAAACACTACAACAAGGCCTTTACTTTCAAACAAAATGTAATAATGTTTAGGTTTAATATGAATAATATAAACTTTTTAAAAGATGTTGATGATTTTGTAAACTTTGTTTTAAAGAATATTGATATAATAAATAGAATGAAGAGAGAAAAAAATAAAACCCTTAAATATTTATTTGATGAGGCAAAAGGACTAAACAATGGAGAAGATTTTCTAATTTTTCTGAATAACGTAATCCACAGTAAAAGTACAGATGAATATGTAAAATCAATAATTTATAATATTCTTTTCAAAGACTATAAAGAATTTGAAAAGGAGATAATAGGGAAACCTTCTGTTTATAGAGAATTTAATTTCAAAATAGAAGAGGAGACTTTAAATATTCTGATAAAGAAATATGCTAATTATTTAGAAGAATTGAATTTAGAGCTTACTAGTAAAGGAAATAAGATTTATATATTTGAGATAACAGATGATGAAAAATTAATGAATTCTATTGAAAGGGCTACAGGAGTATTAGAATATGAATTTAACTTTTTTCTCAATTTCATAATAAATAAGGTGCCAAATATCAATAATGGTAATTTAAGCGAATTGGAACCTTTTATCTATTTAATAGAAAATAAATTTTATTATTTGTTGAAGTATAATGATGAAGCTTACCAAAAAATATCTATGGTAAAGAAATTAATTGAAAAAATGAAAAAAATATATCAACTAAAAACAGAAATTGACAGTATTGATTCTATTGATAAATGGTTTAATTTTTATTCAAATCAATATTTAACTATAAAAAATGATTTAAGTAGGGAAAATGATATTTTTCAATTGCTTGAAATAGTTTTTGTGGATAAAAGGTCTGTTGAAAAATTAAAGTTTGAAATCAATAAAATATTAACTTATGTTAATTTAAAATATGAAGAATATTTATTTAACAATTATAAAAATATTCATATTCAAGATAAAGGAAGATATAGCATATCATCGGTATTGTCGAAGATAAGTAATCATGCCAATAAAAAAATAATACTATTAGTAATAGATGCTATGAAATGGAGTATATGGGAGATAGTTAAAAATATATTAGAGGGATTAGGATATGAACAAGTAAATGAAGACGAATTTATAATAGCTTTAATACCAACTGTAACTAATATTTCAAGATTGTCTTTGTTTTCAGGTAATAAATACAAAACAATAATAGATGAAAAAAGTAAGGGATTGTATTCATTTAGTTATAATGACGAGCATAAACATTTGAAAAGATTTTTTAAAAATGTGAATATAGGATTTGCTATTGGTGGGAAAGAGAAATTTAGGGAATTAATAGATGAGGACAGAGACTTATATGCATTTATCTATTCAGAATCGGATAAAGTACTCCATGGATTAACTGATATCAATGAACATATCATATACTATATTTTAAAAGAACAGTTAGACAATATTGTTAAAGAGATGGAAAACAAAAGTGATGAAGAATTCTACCTTATTATTACAACAGACCATGGGACTATAGATATTAATAATTTAGAAGGGATAAGTATTGAAAAACATGTATTTAAGTTTCTGAAAAACTATTCAATAGACTTTAATTTTCATGGTAAATACATTAGAGTATTTTCAGATTCCATGATAAGCGAAAATATTTATAATGAAATTTATAGGTATTTTAAAGGATTGAACTATTTTTACATTTTACGTATAGAAGATTTTGATAGATTTTTCTTACCTAAAATAGAAAATGGCAAATATAATTTATTTTATTTGATTTGTAAATATAATTATTACTTAAAAAATTCTACTAAAAGTTCAAATACACATGGTGGCTTTAGCATGGATGAAACAATAATACCTTTTGCTGTGTTTACTAAAAAATCTAAAGATATAAGAAAAGTATATATTTCTTTAGATGGTAATTTATTTTACAATACAAATTCAGAATTAAAAGTTAAAATTGTTAATCCAAATGATTTTGATATAAAAAACTTACATTTATCTATTAAACCCCTTATTAATGATTATGTTATTGATTACATAGGGAAAAGAGCTACAAAAGATTTTAAGATAAACTTAATTCCAAGAGAAATGGGTACTATTAAGGTTGACATTAGTATTAAATACAGTAAGTTTGGACAAGAAATGAAAATAACAGATACAAAGATGATAGAAATAAAGGAAGACTTAAAAACTAGAATTTCTGAAGATATTAAAAGGTCTAGGAGATTAGACTTTTAATGGTGGTGATAAAAAGTGGAAATTTGGGAAGTTAAATTGAGGGAAACTTATGGAAGTGCTGCTGTTGATAAAAAGGCAGCCCTTGAAAATCAAGTAAGTGGTTTACCTCGATATGTGTCAGAATATTTATTAGGTTTTTTCTGCCAAGATGGGATAACTGATAAAAATATAGAAGAAATGCAACGATATGTTTTAGAACATAGGGTATTAGGTAAAGAAAAAGAAAAACATAAATATGATTTACAAATATATTTAAAAAAGAAATTAATCGATAAATATAAAGTAACAATAAATTTAACAAATAAAAAACAAACTTATAATACTTTAGAGATACCTAGTTTAGGGGAATATAATGCTTCTGTTTTAAATTCCATATTAAAAGAACATCCTAGATTATTAATTGATGGAATTTGGGGATTAGCTGAACTTTCTTATAATCCAAAGGATAGGCATATTACTATGACTAACTTTAGACCATTTCAATTGTCTAATATAAAAATTGATGAATATATAGAAGGTAGAAATAATTTTTCTACAGAAGAATGGATTAATATTCTAATTAGCACTATAGGGTTAAATTATAAATCTTATGATATGAGAAAAAAGATGATATTAATTTCTAGATTAATACCAATGGTAGAAAAAAATGTTTTTATGATGGAATTTGGTTATCCTGGGACAGGAAAAACATATGCTTATGAGCAAATATCTTCATATTCAAGAGTGATTTCTGGTAGTAAAATTACTGCTTCTCAATTATATGTAAATTTAACAACAAAACAGGAAGGATTGTTGTGCCAATATGATGTTTTATTGTTTGATGAAATTGATAAAGTTAAAAAAGGTGGAATTGAAGAGGAAGTAATGAGTAAGCTTTACCAATACCTATCTTCAGGAAAATTTGATAGAGGTGGTATTGAAAAAAGCAGCTCTTGTGGAATAGTAATGGTAGGAAATTTACCTAAGGGAGAATTTGATAAACATTCATTTTTAAAAGATATTTTAAATGAGGAAATGTTAAGGGATGCTTTTTTAGATAGATTAAATGGTCTAATTCCAGGATGGGAAATTAATCCAATTGAAAACAGAGAAAAAAGCTTAACGAATAATTGGGGATTTGCAGCTGATTATTTTAGTGAAATAATGAATAAGCTTAGAAATATTAACTTTGATAATTTATTTTACTCTAAAGTGAAATTGATTGATGCATCAACGAGAGATGAAGATGCTATTAGAAAAATCTTTAATGGGTTTATGAAGTTAATTTATCCACATGGAAATATTACCAATGAAGAAATTGGATATATTATGGATTTTGCAATTTATTATAGAAATTTAGTTATTAAACAGATTTATAATATTTATGGCACTGAAAAATATAATAGAAAGGTATCCTATGAAATAATGTAGTAATTTAATGGCATAATGGAGATGATAAAATGAATAATTATTTTATTTTTCGTAGTACAAGCTTAGTATTTAAAAGTGAAAAGTTGATTAAAGAACATAATATAGAATATAAAGTGGTTCCAACTCCCAAGGCTTTTGGCAAAGTATTTTGTGGAGTTTGTATTTGTGTGAATTCAGATAAAAAAGAAGATGTTAAAAGGATTCTAGATGAAAAAAATATAGAGTATTATGTAAAATAACTTAAAATCCAATTTCTACAGCAAAGGGGGATTACATGGGTAAATACAGCTTGAAAAAATTAATCCGTATGCCTATAATCACTCTACTAGCAATTACACTACTTTCAGCTTCTTCCTTCTTTTTCCTGACTGAACTTGCTATTTACCATAAAAGCATTACAGAATTAGATATAGCTTCTAAGTATTTTACTACAATTGGAACTATTCGCCTTTCAAATACATCAGAATTACTTAATAAAAGCTTTATGGGAGAACTATTTGGCCCAGATTATGCAGACATATCCTTAGCTGAAATTAACCCAATTTTAGAATCAGAATATATAGAAAAGGTAGATATACGTTCTTTTTTAGGTGCATATTTACCAGATTTTGAGATAATTAATGAATTAAAACACTTTAATTCTGATGAAGTATTTATAGAAGGGACTTTGTTGGATAGAGAAATTAAAAATGATACATTATATGGCAAAATGAAAGTAAATAATGTACTAGCTTCTAAAGAAGGAATGAAGCCTAAAGAAATCATTGATATAGAAATAGATGATTATTTTTACTTCAGAGAATTTATGGGCTTTGACATTGAAAAAGGTCATAGATATTTTTGTATTTTAACAAGTAATGATGGTGGCAAAACTTATAAAAATAGCAGGATTTCTGCAGATTGTATGGTTGATATAACTGATAAAGATGAGAACTATTTAGAACAACCTGATATGGAGATGGTAAAGGAGGAAATTGACAACTTCAAATATAATATTTCAAATTTCAATGGAATATTTACATCAGATATAGATTTGATTTTTCCTTTCTACAAAGGAGATATGTTTATATCTAGTGGAAGGAAGTTTACAAAGGAAGAATACGATAAAGGTTTAAATGTATGCATAATAAGCCAAAGCCTTGCAAAAGAATATGGGTTTAAGCCAGGAGATGAAATAAAAATAGCTTTTAATAATGGAATATTTTACGCAGATGGTCGACCTATTGCAGTTTTTACAAATACTTCAGAAAATGTTATTTTACCAGAAAAGAATTTCCAGATAGTAGGAATTTATTTTAATTCTAATAATAACTTGTTGGATATTTATAATTACAATTCAGATACTATTTTTTTCCCAAAGAACAGCTATCCAGAAGAATTAAGAAAAGAAGTTTACTCTGTTTCACCTTATGATCTTTCTTTTAGACTAAAATCTTCAAAAGATATTTCTGCTTTCTTAAGTGAAGTTGAAAGCATGGGATTAGATGATTATGAAATTGTTATAGAAGATAAGGGGTTCTATCATATAGAAAATATTTTCAATATTATGAAGGAATCTGCAATACCAAATTTAATTATAGCTTCAGTAGCTGCTCTAATTATTATGATATTTATAATATATGTATATGTTACAAGACAAGGCCATGATTTTGTAGTTATGCGTGCCATGGGAACTCCAGTTAAAACACTAGTTAATTTCTTCTTAATTATTATTCTTGTTATAGCAGTTGCTGGGATTTTATGTGGTTTCTTAATATGTATGGTAACAATAGACGATATTATTGAAAGGAATTATAATGAAATCTTAAGCTCTTTAGAAAATGTTCAAGATATAAAAGGGATTATAAGCGACTCCCAATATATTTTTGATAATAAGGTTTCTTTATCAGTATTAGCATTAGGTTCATTAAGTTTATTAACTGTTTTTATAGCAATTGGATTAATACAAATTAAACATATCACAAATCGTCCTATTCTTTCCCTTCTTGGAGAAAGGAGATTTAAAAGATGATGCCCTATTGTTTAAAGCATATAATTAGGAATCCTATAAAGAGTTTACTTGTAGTTATGATATCAGTATTGATTACAGGATTTACATTCCTTTATTTTGTTAATATTTCTCAATATAAATCAAATATATCAGAAGCTTACGACACTATAGAAGTAAGAGGGGAAATAATACATAGAGACAATAGAAAGGACAGGCTATTTATTCCTGTAGATATAATAAAGGATATAATGAACACAGGCTTTATTAGTGAAGCGTATTTAGAAGTTCAAGAACTTCTCTACTATATAAAACCACTGATAAGCATAGGAGAAAGTAAAGATACTACTAGTTATACCTTTGGGACCAATAATATAAGAGAATTTATGCCAGTTAGCAGTGGACTAATTTCTATAAAATATGGACCTGAATATGATGACAGCATATTTTCCACTGATGAAAGAATTTGCATTGTAAATGAAGAACTAATGGAAAGATATAAGCTTAATTATGGAGATGAAATAATTGTAAGCGGGTCTTTTGATTTTGAGGATATTAATAATTTAGATGGTTTAAGCTTTATAATAGGAGGTAGCTATTCATTAAAGAAAACTGATCTTTTTTATGGATTTTCTGAAAAGGATATTATTGTTCCATTACGAGCATTAGAAGATAATATATACCAGTATCTTAATTATAAATCTCTAGAATATTCACCTAATGCTAATTATTACTTTTATTCTAAAGCTAAATTTGTGTTTAAAAATACTCATAGGCTTGATGAGTTTAAAAATTATTTAAAGGAAACAGACTTTGGAAAGCCTATTGACAGTTTATCAAATAAAAAAGTGGCAGGATTATCATTTTTAATTCGTGATAATGAATTGAATAATACTGTAAATCCATTAAAGAAGTCCTTGTCCTTTTTAGAAAAAATGATACCAGTTTTTATCTTCGCTATTTGTATAGTAGCTTTCCTATCATCTTTATTAATATTAAATGTGAGAAAAAAAGAATTTGCTATATTAAGGGCATTAGGCATTAGTAGAGTTTCTATTGTTAAAAGTGTAGTTGTAGAAAAAACTATATTGTGTTTTGCTGGTATTTTTATAGCTATTTTAATTTTTAAATTTTTACATTATGATATCTTAAATCTTCAGGATAATAGATTATTTATTGGTTTAGGACTATATTTCTTTGTAAATCTGATAGCTGATTTTATTATTGCTATTATGTTAAATAATAATAAAGTTCTTTATCAGTTATCTTCAAAGGAGTGAAAATATGGCTATATTGGAATTAAAACAAGTATATTATAGTTATAAGAATAGATATCAACAAGTAGATGCTATAAAGGGTATATCCCTTAATTTTGAAGAGGGAAAAGTATATTCAATTGTTGGACCATCAGGAAGCGGGAAAACAACCCTTTTATCATTAATTGCAGGATTGGACAAACCTACAAGTGGGGCTATTTACTATCAAGGGCAAAATATTGAGCATATGAATAAAGATTACTACAGAAGAAAATGTATATCTTTTATATACCAATCATTTAACTTATTACCTTTTCTAACTGTTTTAGAAAATGTATTGTATCCTATGAAACTAAATAAAATGGATATGAAAGAAGCTAAAGAAAAAGCTATTCATTATTTAAAATCTCTGGGGATAAAGGAAAGTCAACATAACCGCTTTCCTTCCACTTTAAGTGGAGGAGAACAGCAGAGGGTTGCTATAGCAAGAGCTTTAGCAGCTAATCCAAAGGTATTGTTAGCTGATGAACCTACTGGAAATTTAGATTCTGATAATAGTAAAAATATAGTTAATATTCTTAGAAAACTATCCCATGAAAATAACTATTGTGTCATTGTAGTAACCCATGACTTAGAAGTAGCTGAAAAAGCAGATGAAGTTATTAAGTTAAAAGATGGTGAAATAATTTATGGCAATTAAAAGCCTTGAAGTTATCTTCGAGGCTTTTTATATATAAGTATAAAACTAATTTAAAACTAATAAAATATTCTTAATTTTTGTCGATATATATAGATAAAGGTAAGTTTACTCTATTATCTTTTGTATAGTTGTGTTTGGCAATATTAAAGTACAATTTTTGGCCATCAAAAGTGCAATTACCAGTACACCTTTTTCTACTTAATTAATGAATTGGTCATACGATAACTTTTGCCTGTAAAAATCAGCATGTGAGAATGATGAACCAGTCTATCTACTATCGCAGCAGTCAACTTTTCATCAAATAAAAATCCTTTCCACCTCCCAAATTCTATGTTTGTAGTGATGATAATACTTTTTGTCTCATAACAGCTTGAAATAATGTCAAATAGAAGCCTTGCTCCTTCTTGATGAAGAGGAAGATATCCCCATTCATCAAGAATTAATAGATCTGCTTGTTTGATTTTCTTGTAAATTACTGATACCTTCTTTTCATCTTCAGATTCTAATTGGTTAATTAAATCATGAACTCGATAAAATACAGCTCTCTTTCCTTGACTTATCAGCTTAACTCCAAGGGCTACTGAAAGATGAGTCTTCCCAGTTCCAACTGACCCGTAGAGTATCAGGTTTTCTTTTTTGTCTACAAAAGTCAAAGACTCAAGATCTTGAATATTTAAGCTACTTGGAAACCTAATCTGTGAGTAATCATAATCTGCTAATGTTTTTAGTACTTGAAATCCTGCATTGTTTAAATTTCTGATTCTCCTTTTTTCTTCCCTGTCATTATTTAGTTCTTTTAGTAGTATAAGTAGAAATTCTTCATGAGTATCAGCTTTAATTTTTGGATAGATTTCCATTAGACTACTGGATAGTTTTAGTTTCTTTTGATATTTACTGATTTCTTCCCTCATTTTCCCTCACCCCCAATTAGTAGGTCATATTGAAGAATATCTACTTCATATGATGGTAAGTCGGTGGGGAAAAATATAGAGCTTTCAAATAAAGCATAGTTTTCTTTCAATCGCTTGTAAGTTATTGCAATAGCTTCTGGTGATGTTGAATTATGCCTTAAAGTCTCTTTTAATACTCTATCTGCATAATCCATATCGTCTTCTAATAGTATCATTCTTAATACATCAAAGGCCTGCTTGTAAGATTCTTTATCTAATGTTTTTAGATAGCCTTGCCATGATGTTGGAAGTAATGAGTATATTCCTGAATACTTCAATGCATTTGGTCTTACCTTGATAATATCAATAAAATCTATATAATTTATGGATTCCTTACCCTTTTCAAATAGTCTTGGATGTTCTGTTATTTTTACTGATAAATCTTTTGATAGTATCTCTATCTTGTTGGCCATGATTTTTAAGATTACAACTTGTCCCACATATTTGGGACTAACTGAATATCTACATCCTGAAAACTCGATAAGTCCATACTTATTTACTCTTCTGCTCTCATAACTTGCTGTATCAAAAGGAATTTTGGTGACTGGAATCATCAATGTTTTCTCTTTTTCAAACATCTTCTCTATCGGTACTTTGTGTATGTAATGAAGCTCTTTATGAGTTTCAAGGCATTTTTCAAGTAGTATGAGATTAAATTCTTCCAAATTTGAAATTATGGGTTCAGGAACAAATATATTTCTTCTAATCGTACCAACTTTGTTCTCTACATTCCCTTTTTCATTGCCACTGTTTGGATTACATAGCTTTATATTAAATCCATAATGAGTAGCAAATTTCATTATGAAATCAGCAGGTTTAACAACACCTCTTTCATCCCTGGTTCGTAAAGCTACAGAAGACATCTGGTCAAACCAAATAGTGTTAGGAACATAGCCTATGAAATTAAAGATAGTTACCAAACCTTCCAAAAGGGCTTCTCTAGTTTCACTTCTCGTGACAACAGCAAAGCCAGCATTAGATTTTGGGAACGATAATATTAGCATATGGAATTTTTTTAACGTTTCATTTTCATAAGCTTCGAAGCTACCAAAATCTACTTGAGCTTCTCCACCTGGATGTTCAAGTTTAAGATAGGCATTATCAGTTCCGTAAACTTTCTCTTTTTCTTCTTTAACAATTCTTCTTATTGTCCTTTCTGAAACTTTTAATAGATTAGGATATTCTTCTTTTAACCTATCATATATTCTCTTGGCAGTATGCCTTTGTTTACGGTGTCTTGACTTATCTTCGGAAAGCCATTTATTAATGATAGGTCTTAATACATCTGATTTATTAGGGCGTTTAGCTTTATGAGGATTTTCATTAAAATCCTCTTTTTCAACATATTTTTTAACAGTGCGATAATTCTTGCCAGTCATTTTACAGATATCTGCAAAATTTTTCCCTTCCAAATAGTATAATTCTCGTATATAATTTACTTGAGTAATTGTCAGCACATCCTTTCCTCCCCTACTAAGTTTGCTCACTTAATAGGGTATATTTTATGGGTTGTACTGGCAATTACTTTTTGTATTTTTGATGACCATTTATTGTATTTTTATTTTACCAAATACAGGGAGAATTTATGACATTACTAAATTCAAATCCATTAGTACTGGACAAAAAGCTGGCAGTTATATTAGGGTTAAATGAGGCACTGGTACTGGAGCAAATACACTATTGGCTGGAAGTGAATAAAAAGGAAAAAAGAAATTTCCGTGAGGGCAGATACTGGACCTATAATACCCTTATTGAATGGCAGGAGGAGTTTCCATTCTGGAGTATATCAACAATAAAGAGAATATTTAAAAGGCTAAGAGATATAAAAATATTCGAAGTAGGCAATTTCAATGTATACCAGATGGGCAGGACCCTATGGTATACTATTAATTATGAAGAACTGGATAAATTTTGCCAGGGAGAATTGGATACAAATGATTTTACCTGTATTTCTAATCAATCCATCAGTCAATCAGAGGGACTAAAATCAGGAATAAACTATTCTAAAGGTGATGGACAGATTTAATGAAAAACATAACAGAATTAAAGATAAATATGAAAAAATTATCTATAACTGCGAGCTTTATGCTGTTGAAGAAAGATACAGGGAGGCAGTAGCATATGCAATAAAGCTATTGGTGCTTGATGTGGAAGAAAACAATAATATTAAAATAGGGAACAGATACATACCTGCTTTTATCGTTAAGAATGATATAGATAAACTGAATTTTTTCATGGTAGAACATGCTGTAAATAAATTCAAGGAGATAAGCTCAATACAGAGGATTCGGAATCCATTGGGGTATTTAAAAAGCCTATTGTATAATTCCATTAATGAAACGCAAATAGATATAGATTCGAAGCTTAGATATGATAATTTGAGAAGTTAATAAAATTTATGTTCCAATCCCCAATCATCAGATAAATAATATCTATACCACCTTAAATATTCATTAATAAATACAATATATAAAAAAACGTTAGTTCAATCATATGCAGCAGATAAACTAAGTATATATTTAACAAGAAGTAAAAAAGGTGGGAGCAATTTGGCTAGAGGCTATTTTGCGAGAGATAAATGACTGTATAAGCATTAAGAGGGGAGTTTCCCCTCTATTATTTTGCAAACAACTCATGACTATGCCTATCGTATAGAAGTAACAGTAAAGGTTATATTTAAATGTAATGAATATGAGCTTGGAGGAATAACAGATGCAAATTTCATAGAAAAGGATCCATTTATTGCTATAGCATTTGTACTGGGCAATTTTTATAACAAGGTAGATAGAAGCTTTGAAGAGAAGATAGATGAATTTCTCAATGTATATTATTTAGATATGGGAAAAGCATATTGGAGATTGGGGAGGAAAGGATAAAAATAATAGTAAAGGATTTCAATAATATTATAGCAACTATATAAGAAAGTTGAATTCCGTAACTACATAGCATATTAAATTTAAGAAGGTGAGCAAGAACTTTGCCCACCTTTAATATCCATGTTCCATTTCTGCTTCTTCTTTTGTTCTGTGAACTGTGCCATGGGGGTGCTCTGGAGGTGAATATATAGAGTATAATTTTATAGGCACAGAGCCAATATTAACTAAATTATGCCATGTACCTGCAGGTACAAATACTGCATAGCCATCACTAACCTTAGCGCGGAAAGTTAAATTATCTGGTCTATTTCCCATCAAAACCAGCCCTTGTCCTTGTTCAATGCGTAAAAATTGGTCAACATCATGATGTATTTCTAACCCTATGTCGCTGCCTACATCAATGCTCATTAAAGTTAGCTGATAATACTTTCCAGTCCATAAAGCAAGACGGAAATAATCATTTCTCTTTGTAGCTTCTTCAATATTGATTACAAAAGGACATGGACCATAGTCTTTTAGCATAGGAGGGTATTTCCTGTGTGGATTGTCTCTCCATCTATCATCATGAGGATAGTATGGATATTGTCTATAATCATAGTACATATATATCACTCCCTTCATTGTCCCAATACATTATATGTCCAGGGTGTATAAAGAGTGATAAAAGATGTAAAAAAAAACCCCCTCTGGTATATATACCAAAGGGGTAGCGAGGGAAGTAAATATGAATTATTTATTACATTTTGCACAGATACCATAATAGTTGATACTTTTACTGTTTATTATAAAGCCATTCATATTATCAAGGCTTTCAATTACAGGGAAATCGTAAATCATTCCGCATTTTTCGCATCTAAAATGCCCGTGAAAGTTTGTGTTGATATCATATCTAATTTCTTTTTCATTAAGGGAAAGCTCATTTACAACTCCCTTTTCTTTAAACAGCTTCATGGTATTATATATGCTTGTTCTGGATAGGGTAGGGATTTCGTTGCTCAACCTGTTATATATATCATCTACAGTGGGGTGAGTTATATTATTCAGAAGGTATTTTAATACTTTTAATCTGATATTTGATGGTCTTATGTCCTTATTCCTCAGAAAGTCCATCATTTCTTCATTTGTAAGGTTCATTTTACTCCTTCCAATCTATTTTGCAGTATAATAGCATCTTTTTGGTGATGTAATCAAATCTTCCTTTTTCAATTCCTTAATAGCCTTGTCAACTTCTTTTTTGTCTATATTAGCTTTTTCAGCAATTTCTCCAGCTTTTAAAGGTTCGTTGCTTTCCTTTAATACATTTAATACCATTTCCTTTGCGTCCATTGTGTTCCTCCTTTGTTCTAATTTTGAATTTATATTAAATTTGTAATGGTTATAATTTTATTGTAGTTACAAAAATATGGCTTGTCAACATATATTTTCAAAAGGTTCGTTGTTAATAAAAATATATTATCTAGAAGAAATGAGGGTAAAATAACATTAAAAAGAGGTGATATTATGTATATTAAGCCAAGTAAAGAGGAGTTAAAGAAAAAGCTAACTCCTGTACAATATAAAGTGACACAGGAAAATGCTACAGAAAGACCTTTTGAAAATGAATACTATGACCATTTTGAAGAGGGTATATATGTAGATATAGTATCAGGAGAGCCTCTATTTTGCTCCAGAGACAAATATGATGCAGGATGTGGATGGCCTAGCTTTACAAAGCCGATAGAAAAAGAGAATATAGTAGAGAAAGATGACACTAGCTTTGGGATGAGAAGGACAGAGGTTAGAAGCAAATATGGAGATTCCCATCTAGGACACGTATTTGCAGATGGCCCAAAAGATAAGGGAGGATTAAGGTACTGTATAAATAGCGCTTCCTTAAAATTTATCAGGAAAGAAGATCTGGAGAAGGAAGGCTATGGGGAGTATTTGAAGCTGTTTGAATAATGCAAAGGAAGAAGTATAAAAATAAGAAGAAAAAATTATTGAAATAAATTGAAATTTGTAGAATAATGTAAATGCTCTTTTTGGAATGTTTATTTGCTCAAAAAAGAGCATTATTTTTATACTTGCTCATTAACTTAATATAATTGCTAAAAAAGAGGATTTTGCAAAACAATTTTATCAATACCTATTAAAAATGGGAATAAAATTGTAGGTGCTATAGACTTGTCTATTAGTGAGGATGATGAAATAGACAACAGTGATTATGTGGAAATAGACCATAAGGCTTTTGAAAAAAATAATGTTGATAAATTAAAGGAATTTGACAATTCTGCTAAATATTTTACTGAAGATATTATAACAACTAACAAAAAAATGATAGAACTAAAAAATTATATAAAAATTGCAGCAAGTTGTGATTTACCTGTATTAATATATGGAGAAACAGGCACTGGCAAGGAGCTCTTTGCTCATGCTATTCATAATGAGAGCGATCGAAAAGACAAGCCCTTCATAGCTCAAAACTGTGCGGCAATACCAGAAAATTTACTTGAGAGTATATTGTTTGGAACCTCAAAGGGAGCTTTCACTGGAGCAGTTGATAATATGGGACTTTTAGAGCTGGCAAATGGAGGAACAATATTCCTTGATGAAATTAACTCCATGCCACTACATCTTCAGTCAAAGATGTTAAGAGTATTACAGGATGGAACATTTAGGAGAATAGGTTCTAAGGAATTAAGAAGAGTTGATGTGAAGATTATTACTTCCATAAACGAAGATCCCTTGAAAGCAGTAAGCAGTGGCAAATTAAGAAAGGATATATATTATAGGCTTAATGTTTTAAACATCAGTATTCCACCCTTAAGAGAAAGAAAGGATGATATACCATTACTGGTTAACTATAACATAGCAAAATATAATAAGATTTTTAATAAGAATGTAAAGTATGTTTCCAGTCATCTATACAAGAAGCTGGAAAGATACGATTGGCCAGGTAATGTGCGGGAGTTAGAAAATGTTATTGCATATGGATTAAGTGCAGTTGATAAATCAAAGGAAATACTGGAGTTTTCTGATATAAAGCAAAAATATAATGAGCTAATATCATCTAATGATGATATTGATATTAAACTTGAGCCTCTACCTAAAATGGTGGAGAACTTTGAGAAATCTATTATAGAGAAAGCATTATTACAAACTGATAACAATATTACTAAAGCAGCAAAGATCCTCAATGTACCTAGGCAGACTTTGCAAAGAAAAGTAAAACGTTACAATTTAAGATAATGATATTGATGGAAAGCCCATGTATGAGCGGTTAAAAGCCCATAAATGGGCTGTTTTTTATTTGGGAAAAATTATTATAAAAAGGAAACCTAAGAAAACGTTGCTATTAACAGCTTTTAAAATAAAGATTAAATTTATAACTTGGCACAGTATTTGCGTTACTATATAATAAATTAAATTTAGCATCAAGGAGGTAATAGTAATGATTTTTGGAGTATTAAAGGACATAAAAAAACAGGAATACAGGGTAATAGCAACTCCATCTGAAGTGGCAACAATTGTTAGAGACGGTCATAAGGTCCTTGTTCAGAAGGATGCAGGAAAAAATGCAGGGTTTCATGACGAAGATTATATAGCATCAGGTGCAGAAATAGTTGATACTATGGAAGAAATTTATGAAAGATGTGATTTTGTAGCTAAAGTTAAGGAGATTGAGCCATGTGAATATGAACTATTAAGAGAAGGTCAGATAATATTTACATGTATTCATCCAGCAGCTCATAGTGACGAAGTTCAAGCTCTTTTAGACAGGAAGGTTATAGCTTTTACTGCTGAAGATTCACACAGATACGGCTCACCTAACTGCGAAGCTGCGGGGAAAATGGGGGCATTTTTGGGATTAGAATCCCTATTAACGACAAATGGAGGAAGTGGTAAATTTGTAAGTGGACTAGCTGGAGCTCCTGGAATAAAAGCCTTGATAATAGGATGTGGAACTGTAGGGAAGAGTGCATTACAAGTATTACACTCCTTAGGAGCTTGGGTTACAGTAATGGATATAAATATATCGGTATTAAGGGAAGTAGAAAGATTATACAATGGAAAAGTTAATACACAAATATCAACTAGATATAATATTGAAAAAATACTTCCTGAAACAGACTTGTTACTAAATTGTGTTAAATGGCCAAAGGAAAACAAGGAGTATATGATTGATAGAGATATGGTTAGATCCATGCCAAAAGGTTCTGTAATAGTTGATATAAGCAACGATTATGGAGTTATAGAAACCTTCCATGAGACAACTCTTGATAATCCAAGATATATTGAGGAAGGTGTAGTACATTATTGTGTAAGCAATATACCTTCAACTATTGCACGTTCAGCATCAATAGCTTATGCAGCATCAGTACTTCCACATATTAGAAATATAATGAATTTGGGCATAGAGGAAGCTTGCATAAGAGATGGTTTCTTAAGAAGAAGTTTGACTGTTTACAAAGGCTATTTAACACATGAAGAAACCAGTGCAATACAAAATAGACCATGGATTAGACCTGAGGACATATTAGGAATTGCAGATAAGGATTTAGACCCTGCACCACCTGCAACTACAACAAGGTCAAATAATTTTATAACTCTTTAAACTGTTAAATAGAAAATCAATTCTAATAAAGTAAAGGAGGTTTAAGATGGAAACTATAAGTTTAGGTGTACTGTCGTTGATTCCTGTAATAATAGCTATAGCTCTTTCTTTTATAGTAAGAAATACGGTTTTTGCTTTAGCGGTAGCATGTATAGTGGGAACCCTGTTAGCAGGACAGGGAATAATGGGTTTTCCAACATTAATAAAGACTAGCTTAGGTACTACTAGCTTTTCTTGGGTTATGTTATTGAACACTTTTGTAGCAATTCTTGTTGCTTTTTTTAGAAAAACAGGTGCAATCCAAGGATTTACTCAGTTTATTGAAGGAAAGAATCTGAGCAGAAAATCAGTTCAAGTTATTGCTTGGTTATTGGGAATATTTGTTTATTTTAGTGATTCCTTTAGTCCATTATTTGTTGGGACAGTTATGAGACCTCTTTCTGATAAGCTGAAAGTTTCAAGGGAAAAGTTGTCTTATATAGCCGACTCTGGAGCAGCACCAGTAAGTGTATTGGTTCCAATTACCGGATGGGCAGCATATCTAAGTGGATTAGCTATTGGAATTGGGCCAATAGTTAATGAAAGCGATGCTACAAGCTTGTTTATCCGTGCCATACCATTTAATTTCTATGCTGTATTTACAGTAGCCTTTGTGGGGTTGATTGCTGCTGGTATAGTTAAAGATTTTGGCCCTATGAAGAAAGCAGAGGAAAGAGCAATAAATGAAGGAAAGGTATTAAGAGACGGAGCAAATCCACTAATAAGTACAGAGTTAACAGAAATGGAAGCTTATGAAGGATTTAAACCAAAAATATTTTTGAACTTCATATTGCCAGTTTTGATGATTATATCAATTGCAATAGGTACTTATATTGTATTAGGCTCAGCAAAGACCATGGAAGCTTTCCTATTTGTGATTATATTTATGATCATCAGTATGTTTATACAGGGTATACCTTTTAATGAAATTATGAATTCTATAACCAGTGGTATAAGAGGAGCGGTACCTGCTGTTATAATATTAGCCTTAGCCTATTCATTAAATGACTTAAGTGAAGCTATAGGAACTGCAGATTATATAGTTTCAATGACTGAAGGATTTTTAAGCCCACAATTATTACCAGCAATTATTTTCCTAATTGCTGCTGTAATAGCGTTTGCAACTGGTTCTTCATGGGGAACATTTGCAATTTGTATGCCTATAGCACTTCCATTAGCATTTAACTATACTGGTGGTGAAGTATTTGGAGACCACTGTTCGCCATTATCAGATACAACAATACTAGCGTCAACTGGGTCAGCAGCAGACCATATAGACCATGTTAAAACACAATTGCCATATGCAGTTGTTTGTGGACTAGTTGCCATAGTTGGATATTTAATATTAGGATTTATTAGCATATAAGAGGATTGATATATAATCTGAAAGGCTAAATTTTATGGAATATATGAGGATATAAACCTCAAATTTCCAAAATAACGGAACATGATTCTTGTCAGAAAGGTGCAATTGAACTTAAATTGATATTATTAAAAAATGCTCTTTTCTGGTTTTGTATTACCAGAAAAGAGCATTGGCTTTATATTTCCATTTCCAATAGTGCTGAACTTAAGGATTTGCCATGTTTATCTATGGCTAAGCTTCTAGTTACTCCACCGCCCAAAGCTTTATACAATACGAAGTTTAAAGCTCCAATGCTGTCTATTTCATAGCGTTTTACCTCACCATGGCATATATCCTTAAAGTATTCCTTTACTTTTTCTGCAGTAACTTTTTCCTTAATCAATTCATAATCCTTCATATCATACACTATCAATGATATATTTGATATATCTCCCTTGTCACCAGTTCTAGAATGGGCTATTTCTTTTAATTTCATATTCTACACCTCCTCGTAAATTACCTTTACATCAACAGCGTCTCTTGGAATGAATATGGAGCAAATTGATATTACTTCACTTACTCTTTTAGCTGCTCCTCCGCCTCCGGCAGGACCGTTGGTATATAGTGCTTCAACTTCATTGCCTATTAATACTGCATCTTTTCTTTCCTTAGTTCTACCGCTGATTCTAAGCCTTATTTCTGAGAAGCTATCTGGTTTAAATTGGCTTGATATGCTATCTTTATACAATGAATTGTATCCAATATAGTCTACTCTATATTCTTCTATATTTGCTCCTATTAGTTTCAGCCTTTTTTCAACAATATCTGCCGCCAGTTGTGCTCTATTAATTGCATTGGTGCCACCATAGCTTATTTCGCCTTCGCCTATGAAGCAATCCTTATATCCAATACTTACTTTAAGGGTTTCAGGCTGATGCTTGCTGCTTGCTCCAGTTACTTTTACTACATCGTCTTCTATGTCTTCAAAAGTTACTCTGGAGAAATCTGCTATTATATCTGGAGTAAAGTAGGCTGATGGATCATGAATTTCATATAACATCTGTTCTTTACATGTTGCTGATGAAACCTTTCCGCCAGAGCCTTTTACCTTAGTTACAATGAATTCTCCCGTTTCGTTTATTTCAACTATTGGGAATCCTAATAGGTGTAGATTTTCCACATCTTTGTAGCCAGGGTCTGCATAATATCCACCAGTTACTTGTCCACCACATTCTAAAAGGTGACCAGCTAAAACTCCTTGTCCCATTTGTACTGTATCTTCAATAGTCCATTTAAATTCATAAATCATAGGTGCTATGAATAGGGCAGGGTCTGCAACCCTTCCAGTTATTATTATATCTGAACCTTCCTCAAGAGCTTTTACAATTCCTTCAGAACCTAGGTATACATTGGATGAAAGTATTTCTCCCTTTAAGTCTTCTAAACTGTGTCCAAGCTCTAACACTTCTTTATCCTTATACTCATCAATTTTATCATATATATTATCACCTAAAACACCTGCTATTTTCAATCCTGTTATGCCCAGTTCCTTTGCAATATTTTTAGTAGCCTCAACAGCAGCTTTAGTATTTGCTGCCCCCATATTGGTGATTACCTTTATGTTCTTTTCTTTAGCAAGTTTTAGTATTTTTCTCATTCTTTCAGGTAGAAGGCTATTGTATCCCTTATTTGGATCCTTCATCTTTTCCTGTTGAGCAATTGCTATTGTTCTTTCTGCTAAGCATTCAAATACTATATAATCAATGTTGCCTTTTTCCATTAATTCTACTGCAGGTTCTATTCTGTCACCAGCATATCCTGCACCAGAACCAATTCTTATACTTTTCACCGTTTATTCCTCCTTCCAAATTTACAGGCTTATTGCACCGACAATAAATGAAACTGCCACCATTACTAAGGATACTAGATATGCCCATGGTATAGTTTTCTTTTGGTGATCTCCCAAATCTACACCAGTCAGACCAATTAGCAGGAATGTTGCACCAGTCAGAGGGCTTATTGGGAAACCTACAGTCATTTGACCTAAAATTGCTGCTCTACCAACATCTACAGCGCTAATTCCAAACTTTGCTGCAGCTGTAGCTATTACAGGTAGCACACCAAAGTAGAAGGAATCTGGATCAAATAACAAGCTTGAAGGCATAGCTATTATACCTATCAACAATGGTAGTTTCCTTCCTAGAGACATTGGAATAATATTTACTAAAGATTCAGCCATGGAAGTAATCATTCCTGTTCCACTCATAATTCCTGTAAAGGAACCTGCTGCAAATAGCAGACTAGCCATCATCAAGGCTTCCTTTGCATGTGCATCTACTCTTTCCTTTTGATCCTTTACTATTGGATAGTTAATTAATAAGGCTGCAGCTGTAGCCATCATGAATACAAGAGCAGGTGGGAAGGTTCCTCTAATTAACAGAACTAAAGTTGCTACTATTAGTAAAACATTAACTGGGAAAAGCTTTGGCCTTTTTAGTTCGTCTTCTTTTACATCATATTGGACTTCTACGTTAACATTTCCAAGCTCACTTGCAAGTCTTGCTTTTTCCTTCTTACCTAAGACAAATGCAATAATTAGAACAGTTATAATTCCGACAATCCATGGGATAAGTATTGGTACGAATAGATCCTGGGTTGAATCAACACCTAGTGCAGTTCCTGCTCTCAATGTAGGGCCACCCCAAGGTACAACGTTCATTGTACCAGCACCTAAGGCTACTATGGTAGCAAGTACAGAAGTTTTCATCTTTAGCTGTTTGTAAAGTGGCAATAAAGCAGGAACAGTAATTACAAAAGTGACTGCACCTGACCCGTCTAAGTGTACTAGCATAGCTAATATTGCTGTACCAATGGCAACTTTTATCGGATCATTTCCTACTGCTTTCAAAATCCTAGATATAATTGGGTCGAATGTTCCTGCATCTGTTAGTACGCCAAAGAACAGAATTGCGAAAATGAACATTACTCCAGTTGGTGCTATGCTTTTAATACCGTCTACAACGTAGGTATCTAAATCAGCTCCCTGGCCTATAACTAGAGTTGCAATAATAGGTACTATTATCAAAGATAATAGTGGTGAAAGTTTTTTAGTTAAAATAAGAACTAAAACCATTAGAATTGTTAGAAATGCTACAATCGCAAGCATGTACATCATCTCCTTTTAATTAATATTTTACTTTTTTAATATTTACTTAATACTATTGCAACTATCGTGCCAAAAAACAAAATCGCTATATTGAGTTAAATACAGAGATTTAAAATCAGCTTAAAATACAGATTTCTATAAACTTATAATATATACTGTTAATACTTGGCACAGAAAGAGGGATAAAGTATTAAATTTAGCCATTTAAGACATTTCTAAAAAGCTAGAACCATGCTTCTAAAATCATAGAAACATGGTTCTTAATATTGTCAATAATTTAATTTATTATATAAGCTAGCCAAAGAAATACCCAAGTATTCTGCAGCATTTTTCTTGCCTTCGACAGTGTTACCAAATATATATAAGGCTCTTTCTATTTCTTTCTTTTCAAATTCCTTAACTCTTTCTGCTAAAGTCTTTTCATTTCTGCTACTGTAACTATAAAAATTGAGAACACTTCTTTGGATAATTTCTGGTAGATGCTGCACTTGTATGATTCCCTCTTGAGCAAATACAGCAGAAAACTCCAATACATTTCTAAGCTCCCTTACATTTCCAGGCCAATTGTAATTCATAAGAACATCAATTGCATCTGAGGATATCTGAATATCCCTTTTTAAGTTGATACTTATATTTCTAAGCATTAACTCAATAATAGGCAAAATATCTTCCTTCCTTTCTCGTAGAGGAACTATGAATACTGGAAAGGTAGAAATCCTAAAATATAGGTCTTTTCTGAACTTGCCTTCATTAGCATACTTAAGCAAATCCACATTACAAGCGCATATTACTCGAACATTTATCTTTATTTCATTAGTTCCACCGATTCTTCTTATTGTTTGCTCTTGTAATACCCTAAGGAGTTTAGCTTGAAGGGGATAATCAATTTCTGATATTTCATCTAGAAATAATGTGCCATAGTTTGCCATTTCAAACAAGCCAATTTTTCCGTTTTTCTTGGCTCCTGTAAAGGCTCCTTCTTCGTAGCCAAAGAGCTCACTTTCCAGTAAATTAGATGACAGTGTGGCACAGTTAATTGCAATAAAGGGACCATCTCTTCTGGAACTACTATTGTGTATAGCTTGCGCATACAATTCCTTACCACATCCAGTTTCTGATTGTAATAAAACAGGGTTGTCCGTTTTTGCAATTTTCATAGCAAGTTCTTTAGTTTTAAAAGATGATTTACTTGCAGCCACTATGTCATCGAATGTATACTTTGCACTGCTGGAGTACTGAAGAGCTTTTAAAAGAAATCTGTTCTTGTCTCTTAACTGGCTTATCTTTTCGCTTAAATAATATGCATCATCGATAGCAGTAACTATGGATATTCCCCCTATAATTTCCCCTTCAAGTATTATAGGATACATATTAACGAAGTATTCAATATCTCCTTCTCTTCTTAAAGCTCTGCGAATTTCTTTTCCTGTTGTTAGTACGTCAGGCAGTTGAGCACCTTTTCTTACAGAGCGTAGAGGCTTGCCAACTATGTTATTATATTCTACTCCAGTAATTTTAGTATATGCATCGTTTACATAAATAACATTAGAATCTGTATCAATTATTAATACACCTTCAGATAAGGAGTTTAAAATTAATCTTATCCATCCAACTATTTTCATCATTTTATAGACTCCTTTTGTTTAAATAATTAATCTTAATCCTATTTTATATCAAATTTAATGGAATCTCTATAGATTTAGAAATTAATTAGAAGATTGATTCAAGTAAAAGTGAGCAAGGCTTGAATCCTTGCTCGCTTTTATGTGCGCCATGTATGGGCGTATACTAGTCGGTGAAAGTCCGATACGGAGGTTGATATTGCCAACCGTTAGCTTAAGACAAGGGTGTCCATGGTGAGGTGGAATCTGAAGGAAGCTTAAGGCAAACTAACTACCCGATTTTTTATAAAGATATTACAAATAGTAATAATTTAAGTTGACAATATGTCACTATTATGATATACTATTCCAAAATATCAGTTTATTCAAAATCTTAATACACTAATTTTATATTAGGTTTGATAAAGTTTTTAAGATCATGGGAGTAACCTTTTCGCTATAAAGAGAAGAATAGTAATGGCTGATTGTCTATTAAATAATAGTGGGAGTAATATTGCTTTGCTATTTTTATTCAAGGTTCCAAGGTAATCAATACATAGATAATGTCTTAGGTATATAAAATTTCAGCAATATTTTTGGATTCTCTTTGTTTGTAGCTTGGCACTACTCCTATGATTATAAAATAATAAAAATCCTCAAAGCAAAAATCTAGTATGTAATTTTGTAAGAGAAAAGAAAAAGAGAAAGGATGATAATTATGAAAAAAGTATTTTCTGTAATGCTGATTGTAGTATTATTGTTAACGGTAACTGGATGTAATACTACTGGTTCCAATGAAATGTCTAATTTAGATGAACCAACTGGGACAAGCAATTCTGAAGGAAGTACTACTAAAGATGTGCAAGAATTTGTCTTCGGTAGCAGAAATGATATGGTAACACTTGACGTTAGTAAGATGAATGAAGAAATGTCTGCCCTTGTAATGTATGCTGTAAATGAAGGTCTTTTACGTTATAGCGAAGGTAATATTATTAATGGCATTGCTGAAGACTATGAAATATCTGAAGATGGTATTGTATATACCTTTTATTTAAGAGATGCCTTATGGTCTGATGGTGAGCCTGTAACGGCATATGATTTTGAATATTCCTTCCTAAGGACTCTAGATCCAGAAACAGGTTCATCACAAGTAGACGAATTTGATACTATTTTAAATGCAAAAGAATACTATAGTGGAGAAATTACAGACCCATCATTAGTAGGAATCAAAGCACTTGATGAAAAGACTTTAGAATTGACTTTGACAAAAAGCGATCCTTTCTTCCTTTTAGAACTTGCACAAGGTATTAACTTTTATCCCGTAAGAAAGGATTATGTTGAAAAGTATGGTGCTGATTATGGTTCAAGTGTTGAAACATTTATTGGATGTGGTCCCTTTAAATTAACTGAATGGGTACAATCAGCAAGCATCACAATGGAGAAAAATGAAATGTACTGGGATAAAGACAATATTAAGCTTGAAAAAGTGACAAATCTCATAGTTCCAGATGAAAATACACTTGCAGGAATGTACGATTTAGGAGAGATAGATGCTATTTATTCAATAACTAAATCTCAAACAGAATTGTATCCTGAGTATGGATATAGAACAGGAGGCACATTACAATACCTGGCCTTTAACTGTAGGGAGGGAAATGTTTTAAGCAATAAGAACTTAAGAAAAGCAATGAGCTTTGCCATAGATAGACAGTCAATAGTGAAGGCTGTAGCATCTCCTGGTTCAGAGGTTGCTGATAGCATGATAGACCCAAGTATTACTATTGATGGTGTGCCAGTTACTGAAAAATATCCAAATACAACGGGAATTAGTCCAAATGGTGATGTGGATAAAGCTTTAGAATATCTTGACAAAGCTTTAGAGGAACTAGGTATTTCAAGTGCAAAAGAACTTCCTAAAATAACTTATGTGTGCATGGATTCTACTGCCCATAGACAATACGCTGAAGCATTACAAGCAAGATGGTCTGAAGTTTTAAATGTAGATGTAGAACTGAGTATTATGCCAGTACCTCAGGCTATAGGTTCATTAATTAGTGGTGAGTTTGACATATTTTTAGTTAGTATGAGTACTGGGGTCAATCCAGATTCTATTTTAAAGAATTTTACAATTGGAAATGGTAATAATTATCCTGGATGGGAAAATGAAGAATACACTCATTTAATTACTGCACAAGCCAATAATGGAAATTTAGAGGAAAGACTTGAGCAATTACAGCAGGCTGAAGCTATTATTCTAGAAGAATCTCCTGTAACCCCATTATGGTTACCAGGAAATGCATACCTTAGCAGGGATTATGTAAAGAATCTATACTTTGGAAGGCAAACAGGTTCCATTGAATTTATTTATAGCTATATAGAGTAAATGTTAAGCCAAGTGCGGAGCTTTTGTTAAATAAAGCTCTGCACATAAATTTAATAGTGCTTTATACCTTTATAAGAAATCAATAGAAAGGAATAGGGAACAATGATTAAATATATAATAAAACGTTTGTTTATATCTATTCTAACCATATGGCTTTTGGCAACTATTTGTTTTTTCCTTCTCAGGACTCTTCCTGGAAATCCATTTCAATCAGATCAAATCATATCTGTTGAGATGCAGGAAAAAATGATGTCATACTATGGACTTGATAGGCCTCTTATGGAGCAATATATCACATATTTAGGCAATCTTCTTAAAGGAGATATGGGATATTCCCTAAAATATACTAACAGAACTGTAAACAGCATAATAAAAAGTGCCTTTCCGGTATCTGCTGACTTAGGATTACGTTCTTTGGCCATAGCATTACCACTGGGATTGTTTCTGGGGATTGTCTCTGCAAAGAAAAGAGGACAGGCTGTAGATTATTTATGTGTATTTATTTCAGTCATTGGAGTTTCCATTCCAAGCTTTATTCTTGGGTCGTTTCTACAATATATATTTGCACTTAAATTAGGGATTTTACCAATGGCTCAGTGGAAGACTCAACTTCATACTGTTTTACCAAGTGTAGCTTTATCACTTTCTCTTCTTGCAACTTTAACTAGAGTAATGAGAGCTAGTATGCTTGAAGTTATTGGTCAGGATTATATTAAAACAGCTAAGGGAAAAGGACTTGATGGCAAAAAGATAACTTGGAGTCACCAGATTAGAAATGCATTAGTGCCTATTTTGACTATGCTTGGTCCTATGGTTGCATCTGTACTAATGGGAACATTTGTTATAGAGAAAATATTTGCAATACCTGGACTTGGACAACATTTTGTAAATTCCATTACAGGATTAGATTATACCATGACCATGGGCCTTACAGTATTTTACGGTACATTTATGGTTGCAGCCAACTTTATAGTGGATATTGCTTATGGAATAGTGGATCCACGTATAAGAATAACGAAGTGAGGTGATTAGAATATGGAGAATAATACGGATATAATTAGTCTTGATGATTTTAGATTTATAGAAGATAAAAATCCTGAATTTAATGAATCAAAAGGAGAAAATCTATCATATTGGGCAGATGCAAAAAGAAGGTTGTTGAAAAATAAAGTTGCTATGATAAGTCTTGCCTTTATAATAATTATATTTATATTGTCTATTGTAATACCCATAGTCTCACCCTATACCTATAGTCAACAAGACTTGGACAATATAAATGCACCACCATCTTCTGAGCACTATTTCGGTACAGATTCCTTAGGCAGGGATCTATGGGTTCGTGTCTGGTATGGAGCAAGGGTTTCTCTAGCCGTTGGTATATTTGGTTCAATTATACCAAGTTTAATTGGTATTGTTATTGGTGGAATATCTGGCTATTTTGGCGGGAAAGTTGATATGGTCATAATGCGTCTTATTGATATTATCATGTGCGTTCCTTCAATGATTTATATCATATTAATAATGCTCTATATAGGCTCTGGACCTGTTCCTTTGATTATAGCCTTTGCCCTAACAGGCTGGATGGGAACTGCAAGAAATGTAAGGGGATTAGTCCTTCAACTAAAGGAAAGGGAATTTGTTCTGGCATCTAAAGCCTTAGGAGCTTCATCTACTTCACTTATATTCAGTCATCTTATTCCAAATACCTTAGGGATTGTAATTGTAGGGATTACAATGGGTGTGCCTTCAGCAATATTTCATGAGGCATATTTAAGCTTTATAGGACTTGGTATAGCACCACCAATACCTAGCTGGGGTCAGTTAGCAAATCTAGGAACTGCTGTATTTAGAATCTATCCTTATCAGCTGTTGATTCCTGCAATTATGATTTCAATCACCATGCTATCATTTAATTTATTTGGAGATGGGTTAAGAGATGCACTTGATCCAAAACTAAGAAATTAGGAAAGGGAGTTAATTCAATGTCAGAAAGAATACTTGAAGTCAAAGATTTACGAGTTTCATTTGATACCTATGCTGGAGAAGTACAGGCTGTAAGAGGAGTATCCTTTTATGTTGATAAGGGAGAAACTCTAGCTATTGTTGGGGAGTCAGGCTGTGGAAAAAGTGTAACTGTGCAGACTATAATGAAGCTTATTTCCATGCCTCCAGGAAGGATAAAGAGTGGTTCCATTAATTACTGTGGAAAAGACATATCTGGATATACAGATAAAATGATGGAGACTATTAGAGGTAAAGAAATGTCAATGATATTTCAAGATCCTATGACAAGTCTAAATCCAACAATGCGCATAGGAAGGCAGATAAAGGAAGGGATACTTAAGCATACAAGAATAAACAGTAAAGAAGCAGAGGAGAAAGCAATAAACTTGCTTAGAGATGTTGGTATCCCAGATCCGGATAAGAGTATGATTAGATATCCTCATGTTTTTTCAGGTGGTATGAGACAGAGAATTATGATATCCATAGCACTGGCTTGCAATCCAAAGATTTTATTTGCTGATGAGCCTACAACTGCCTTAGATGTTACTACTCAATCCCAAATATTAGAGCTTATGAATGAACTAAAAGAAAGATTAAATACTGCAATAGTTTTAATTACACATGACCTTGGTGTAGTTGCTAGAATGGCAGATAGAGTAGCAGTTATGTATGCTGGAAAGATTGTTGAAAGTGGTACAGCCAATGATATATTCTACTCCCCTAAACATCCCTATACATGGGGGCTCTTGGAGAGCTTACCAAGTATTGATAGAGAAAAAAGCAATAGGTTGTTTATGATACCAGGATCACCAATTAATCTAATTGATCCACCAGCAGGGTGTAGCTTTGCAGATAGGTGTAAATATTCTATGTATGTATGCAAAAAACAGGAACCTACTGAAACACAGATTAATGGAACCCATTCAGCAAGCTGTTGGCTTTTAGATGAACGAGCTCCTGAGATTTCATTTAAAAGGGGGGTAATATAATATGGCTGAACATTTATTAGAAGTGATTAACCTGAAGAAATACTTTAAAATATCAAGAAACCAGATATTAAAAGCAGTGGACAATGTTAGCTTTACAATAGATAAAGGAAAGACATTAGGACTTGTGGGAGAGTCAGGATGCGGAAAGACAACTGTAGGTAGGGCTGTTCTTAAACTCTATGATATAGATGATGGAGAAGTTTTGTTTAAGGGTAATAACATACATAAGCTTGATAAAAAAAGCTATCGTTCTATTACAAAGGAAATGCAGATGATATTTCAAGATCCCTACTCTTCATTAAATCCAAGAAAAACTGTCAGTGCCATAGTTGGAGAAGGTCTAGATATTCATAAGCTATATGAAACTAAAAAAGAAAGAACTGAAAAAATTCAGGATCTACTTAATAAAGTAGGCCTAAATAAGGAGCATGCTAATAGGTTTCCTCACGAGTTTAGTGGTGGACAACGCCAGAGAGTTGGAATAGCTAGAGCTCTTTCTGTAAATCCTGAGTTTATAGTTTGTGATGAGGCTATTTCTGCACTTGATGTATCTATCCAATCACAGATTATAAATCTATTGATGGATTTACAAAAAGAGTTGAATTTAACTTATCTTTTCATTGCTCATGATTTAAGCATGGTTAAGTATATATCTGACGACATCGCTGTAATGTATCTTGGTAGTATTGTAGAAAAAGCCAGTTCAACGGAGCTTTTTGCAAACCCATTACATCCTTATACAAAAGCTTTGATTTCTGCTATACCTGTACCTGATCCGGATTACGAAAAGTCAAGAGTTCACAACATTATTAAAGGAGAAGTGGCAAGTCCTATAAATTCTAATCCTGGATGCAAATTCTACAATAGATGCAAATATTCAAAGCCAGTATGCAATGAGTCTACACCGCCACTTAAAAATGTAGGAGGTAAACACTTTGTTTCCTGCTTTAATATTTAGCCTAATAGATAATATTAGAAGGATTATGGAGGTTTTTTAAATGTCATTAAGCGAGAATCAAGTTGCTAAAATATTGGAAACTGCTCTTTCATCTGGTGGTGATTTTGCAGAATTATTCATTGAAAATAAGGATGAACTTCAAATAAAGTATGAAGATGAATCTGTTAAAAGGCTTACTACTACCAGGATAAAAGGGGCAGGCATATATCTATTATCAGGTACAAGAAGTGTATATGTATATACTAATGATTTGTCATTGGATAAAATTATGAATACAGCAAAACTGGCTGCTGAATTACTAAATCAAAAAAATAGTGTATTTAATAGAAATATATTATTTGAATATAGGAAGAGCAATAACCCTAATAAATTCATCATATACCCTTCATCTGTAGAACACAAGGATAAAATAAATATATTAAGAGAGATAAGCCTTGCTGCAAAATCAGTTGACAGTAGGATAGTACAAATGGCTGTCACATATTTTGACACAGATCAGAATATATCAATTTATAATAGTGAAGGATTATTTACATGGGATAGAAGAATAAGCAGCAGGGTTAGATTAAATGCCACTATTTCAGACGGAGCCAATTATTATGATGATTGGGATGATTTTACTCGTCCTCAGGGATTTGAAGCATTTAATAATAAAAGTGATTATATCACATTTGCCAAAGAATTTATCAAAGGACTAGCTTCAAGTACTGAAGGTATATCTTTACAAAGCTGCAATGTTCCTGTTGTATTTGAAGCAGGAGCTTGTGGAACATTTTGGCATGAAACATGTGGTCATCAACTTGAAGCATCAGCCATTGCCAGTAACAACAGTGATTTTGTAGGAATGATAGGGAAGAAGGTTGCTTCTGATAAAGTCACCCTTATAGATGATGGAAGTATTCCAGGACTTTATGGTACGTCGGGAATTGATGACGAGGGGCATCCTACTCAGAAGAACATCCTTATAGAAAATGGTATTTTAAAGGGATACCTTGTGGACAGACTTGGAGGAAGACTTCTAAATATGTCTTCTACAGGGAATGGAAGAAGACAAAGTTATTCATATGCTCCTACTTCACGTATGACAAATACTTATTTGGCAGCTGGCAATGATGATGAGAATGAAATGATAAAGTCTATAGATAAGGGAGTTTTTGTAAAACGGTTAGGAGGAGGAACTGGAGGACGAGAATTTTCCCTAGCAGTAAAGGAAGGATATCTAATTGAAAAGGGAGAAATAACCAAACGTCTAAAAGGACTAACCCTAAATGGAAGAGGTATAGATTTAATAAAGAGAGTAGATAGGGTAGGTAAAAAGTTGGAAAATGAAGGTGGTAGTTTTTGTGGTGCATCATCTGGTCTTTGCCCAGTAACAAGCTTTCAACCAAGAATGCGTATCAGTAATATGTTTGTAGGGGGAAAATAATACTATGATTGGACTAGAAAATTATAAGAAAGCATTGTCTGAACTTCCTAAGGAAATTAATGAGGCAGAAGTAAATATAGAAACTAATGAAAACTATATGTTAACTGTTTCTGAAGGAGAAGTAGTAGAAAGTTCCTATTCAAATACAACAGAGATATTTGCAAGAGCTACTGGTGAGAAGACAGGCTTTGCATATACTCAAGACTTAAGTGAGGATCCTGCAGAGGTTATAGAAAGAGCTTATAGAAACTCTCTGGAAATAACAGATAATAAAAGAGATTTTCTTAATAGGCCAATTTTAGGTCATAATCAGGAAAAAATAAGAATTAACTGTAATGTTGACATTGAAGAAATGAAAAAAACTGCAGCATCTTTAGAGGCACATGTTCTTGCATCCCATGATTCTATTGAAAAGGTGATTGTAGAATCAAGGATTGATATTACTGAATCTAGAGTATTTAACTCTCATGGCTTAGATGTTTCTTCCTGTAGAAAAGTAAATTATCTAAAGGCAGATGTTATAGCCCAATATAAGGGGGAAACCTATAATACAACCTGTGCATTGTCTGCTACAGATTTTGAGAAGATAGATTTTTCTTTTATGATAGATATGATTATAAATCAATTAGAGGGCAAATTCGGAGCAGGTAGTTTTGAACCAGGAGAATATCCTGTTTTATTGGACAAAACCGTTGGTGTAAATATATTGATGACAGCCTGGCAACTGTTCAGTGGTATAAAATATTTAGAAGGTTCCAGTGCATTAAGTGGCAAACTATATAATAATATAGGAAGTGAAAATTTTACTGTATATGATGTTCCAGCACATGAGAAAACTGGATATATTTATAGGTGTGATTGTGAAGGCTCTGTATCTCAAGCACATACTATAGTGGATAAGGGACGTCTAGTAGGCTTACTTCACAATATTTCCACAGCTTCACAGATGAACACAAAATCAACAGGAAATGCAGGAAGATATGCATTATTGAGCGGAACAATACCTACAGATATTATTGTCACACCTAAAATATTGTATATAGAAAAGGGAGAAGAAAGTGTAGATACATTATTAAAGGAGCTTAACAATGGTGTATATATAACAGAATCCTATGATGTTTTTCATTCTATAAATATTGCATCAGGTGACTTTTCTATTCCTTGCAGAGGTATTGTTATAAAAGATGGGAAAAAGCATCGTACCATAACAGGAATGACTATATCAGGTAATCTATTGGATTTGTTTAAAAATATAAAAGCTACAGCAAATGATTTATACATTGAAGAATTTCTCATGAAGAGCTACTGTATTGGATCTCCCAGCTTACTGTTAAATAAGATACAAATTAATGCAGGATGAAAGGAGTTAATCAATGTTTGCTATTAAAGGACGTATAATAACTTGTTCCAATGATGAGATAATTGATAGGGGGTTAATAGTAGTAAATAATGAAGTTATTGAATATGTTGGTCATGAAAATAATTATTCTCTTCCTGAGGATTGTAGAATAATTGCCTATGATGAAGATACTACAATTATGCCAGGATTTATTGATTGTCATACCCATCTAACAGGTACTGAATCCAACAAGTTTGGTTATGGAAATGCAGACAATTTTGATAGATTAATAAATGCATCTAAACACATTGGTACATTACTTGATGCTGGCTTTACAACAATAAGAGATATGAGTTTATTTGGACCAGCATTAAAAAGAGGAGTAGAACGAGGATATATCAGAGGACCTAGGATTTTCCCAGGGGGAAGAATTTTAGGAATTACATCAGGTCATTCAGATGATAATACTTTCTTTCCATTGGATTTTATTCAGAGAGAAAATCCTATAGGTTACTTAGTAGATGGTGTAGATGAATGTCTAAAGGGAGCACGTCTTCAATTTAGACAAGGTGCTGAATTTATTAAGATAAGCGCCACAGGAGGAGTATCTTCTATGTCTGATGGCCTCGATGATATACAGTTTTCAGCTGAAGAGATTAAGACAATAGTAGAAGAGGCAAAAAGGCATGGCACCTATGTAGCTGCCCATTGTAGCGGAACAGCAGGTACATATCAAGCTCTTGCTGCAGGTGTAACAAGTATAGAACATGGTATAAAATTGGATAATAAATGTATTGAGCTTATGGTTAAAAACAATGCTACTTTAGTTCCTACCATTAGTATATCATTGGAAATAGCCTCATATAAGGGATTACCTCCATATATGATTGAAAAAGGGAAAAAATGTGCTGAGGAGCATTTAAAAAGTATAGAGATGGCAAGAAAAGCAAATATAAAAATTGCTTATGGCACAGATTTTTCTAATTCAGTTAATACCCCATATATTAAGAATGGGCGAGAATTTAAATCCTTGGTACATGCTGGACTAACTCCATTGGAAGCAATTAAGGCTGCAACTGTAAATAGTGCTCATCTTGTTAAGATGGAAAAAATAATTGGAGTACTTGAAAAGGGAAAGATTGCTGATATTGTAGTTGCCAGAGGTAATCCATTGGAGGATATATCAGTGTTAGAAGATTCAACAAATATTTTAATGGTTATTAAAAATGGAATAATTGAAAAGCATACTAAAATTAAAATAAGAAGGGATTTAAATGGATAAGAGGGAAGCTTTAGAATTTTTGAAGAGATTAGCAGATGGAATTGCAACAATGTTTGGTCCTAACTGTGAGACTTTGATACATGATATGTGTGTACCAGGCCATCCTATTGTTTACATCAGCAATGGACATGTAACATCTAGAAAGATAGGGTCAACAGAAGATGTTTATGGTGGATTGACAGAAGACATATCAAATATTTTAGATAAGGATTTTATTAACCATTTAGTAATCAGGAAGAATGGTCAAAGAATCAAATCTTCAACATTCCATATGAAGGGACAGGACTATCATTATGCATTTGGAATTAACTTTGATTTTACCTATATGTATGAGTTCCAAAAAAAACAGACAAAACTGATGAATGTATCAACTGACTTACATGATGCCATAAACAAAGACGACGACAATAGGCTTTCTATTATTTTTAAAAAATGCATGGATGAAATTGGAAAAACCATTGATAAGATGAATCGTTCAGATCGCTTAAGACTAATATCCATGTTAAAGGAGCAAAATGCTTTTTCTTTTAGGAAGGCTGTACAATATGTTTCAAAGCAACTAAATTTATCAAGAAATACTATTTATAGCTATATAAAAGAATTAGAATAAAACTTGGAAGGAGTGTGGCAGATATGATAATAGAAAACCGGATAAAAGATCTTGGACTTGAACTCCCTCCTTCATCTCCACCAGGAGCCTTATATATACCAGTTAAAAGATCTGGAAACAATCTATATGTTTCAGGACAAGTTCCAATGAAAAATGGAATTCCTATTTATACAGGTAAAATAGGGAACCAAAGAAACCTTGAGTATGGAAAGGAAGCAGCTAAGTTATGTGTATTAAATATGTTAGCAGCATTAAAGGATTATGTTGGGAATTTGGACTTAATTACAAATGTAGTGAAGCTACAGGTTTTTGTCAATAGTGAAGTTGGCTTTACTGAACAGCATATAGTAGCAAATGCTGCTTCTCAGTTATTACATGATATTTTTGGAGAGAAGGGACATCATGCCAGAACAGCAGTGGGTACCAATCAGCTTCCCATGGACTTTACAGTAGAAATAGAAGGCATTTTTCAAGTGGGAGGCGATTGTTTAGATGAAATATGATTTTGAGATATTGGTAAATAGAGAATCAATAGGAAATATGAAATACATCGTATCTTCACAGATAATAAAAGAAAAAGGCTTAATTAGTTATGCAGGAGCTGAAATGGATTTTAAAACTGCCCCTATTATTATTGAGGCTCTGAAAAAGCGATGTGATAATGGTTTATTTGGATTTACTTTAGCTGATGAACAGTATATTCAGAGTATAATTTGGTGGATGGAAACCCAAAGAAACTGGAAGGTTGATAAAGAAAGTATTGTACCTACATATGGTACAATTCACTCCGTTGCAACTGCAATAAGAGCCTTTACTGAACCTGGAGATAGCATTATTGTAGAAACTCCTGGATATAGTAGATATGAACAGGCAGCAACAAGAACAGGTAGAAAGACTGTATATTGTCCCCTTATCTATAAAGACAATTATTATACAATTGACTATGAGTACTTGGAAAAATGTATGGCAGAGCCAAGGAGCAAGTTAATGGTATTGTGCAATCCTCACAATCCTACAGGAAGGGTATGGAAGTATGAAGAATTAAAAGAAATAGCTTCTTTGGCTAAGAAACATAATGTACTAGTATTTAGTGATGAAATATTTGCTGAAATTGTTTTTGATGATAATGTTACTATTCCATTTAACACCATTCCAGAAGCTAGAGACAATAGTATTGTTTCTACAGCAATTGGTAAAGCTTTTAATATGACTGGAATTAATAATGCCAATATGATTATAGCCAATCCCCAAATCCGCAACAGGTTTATACAGCAGCGCAATGCTGACCATTTTGGGAGTATTGACCCAATGACACATGCAGCATTATGTGCAGCTTATAGTGTTGAAGGGAGAAACTGGTTAAAAGAAGTAATTAAATATTTGAAGAATAATGTGGAATATATCATGGATTATTTTGCTGAAAATATACCAGGTGTTAATATAATTGAGCCTGAGGGAACTTTTATGTTATGGATTGATTGGAATAATGCAGATTTAGATGTGAAAGATATTGATTCATTCTTATTAAACAAAGCATATTTAGAAATGGATTCAGGAATAAATTATGGAGAAAAGGGTTTAGGATTTACTCGTATGAATATTGCTGTACCTAAAAATGAAATCATTAAATCAATGAACCTACTAAAAAATGCATGGGATGATTTTATGGTACGAAAGTAAGACAAGTACCTCAATCAGTATTGAAACTATTAGGATAATAAAGGATGACATTATTTCAAGCCGAGGATTTTTCCTCGGCTTAAGTTTTCCCTTCATTTCTCATTCTTATCACTTTATTTAAAGTCCATAATATAGTCTATTAATGAAATCTGTCCTGTATTCTTCAATGTTTGCACCTATTAACTTTAGTCTCTTTTCAACAATTTCAGCTTCTAGTTTAGCTCTACTTATAGCATTTAATCTGCCATAGCTTATTTACCCTTCACCTATAAAGCAATCCTTATACCCTATACTCACCTTCGATGTTTCAGGCATTTCTTTTACATTTGCCCCTTGCAGGTTTCTATTTAAATATTAAGATTGGCAACAGATACATATCTTCCTAAATAGATGAACATGATATAAGTAAGCTTAACTTTCTGATTGTCCAACACGCTATGGAAAACCCAAAATCCATCATATGCACAATAGACTTTGCTTATATATTTTATCAAGAATGAAAAAGGGTGGGAGCAATTTGGCTAAAGTCTATTTTATTTTTTGTAAAACTACAATTCTCTTTTAAGTAAATAAATTCAAAGAAGTAAGCAGTGTCCAAAGGATTTCTAATCTTTTAGGATATCTTAAGGTTTTAATTTATAATTCTTTATTTAAACTCTCCCCTTATATGGTAAAATATATGTATAAAGATGCTAATGGGGTGATTGATATTAACAAATCATATATAAAGAAGCCAAACCAATATGAGATATTGCCAGAAATAGTAGAATATCTTATTAAAAAACTTGACCCAAGGATGATTATCCTATTTGGCTCCTGTGCTAGAGGTGTAATAACCGTTCATAGTGATATTGATCTATGTATTGTAGTTGAAGAAAAACTTGATGTTAAGGAAAGGGTTAAAATCAGAAGTGAACTATTAATGGACCTAATAGATATAAGTGATTTTGAAGTTGATTTGTTTATATGTGGTATAGAAGACTGGGAAAAAAAGCATAAGGATCAAGGTACTTTTATAGGGAAAATCTACAAGGAGGGAAAAACTATTTATGGTAGATAGCAAGAACTATGAAGAGTGGATAGAAATGGCGAAAAAGGACTTTAAAGGCGCAAAAATACTTCATGAGGCAGGTGGAGTAGAAGAACTTGTAGCTTTTCATTGTCAACAAGCTGTAGAAAAGTACTTAAAGGCTTTTCTAATTAAGGAAACTGGAGTTTTACATAGTGGACATTATCTTATGAGGCTTCTTAAAAAGTGCTATCAGATAGATGAAAACTTTAAAAAATTCATACCTCAAATAACTTTTCTTAACACCTTTTATATAGAAACTAGGTATCCAGCTGAAGAAGGTTTGACAGTAGATAAAGAAGATGCAGAAAAATGTATTGAATATGCAAGTCAAGTGTTGGATTATTCTTTTGAGAGGAATTAGAGTAAAAGGTGCATAAAATCAACTATATTTAAATTAGGAGCTGAATATTAAAATGTTAAAAATAACAAAAACTGAACCTACATCTATTGTTAAAGACTTTGATGTTTTTGTAAGCTATCTAGAAAATAACAATGTCATAGCTACTAAAACTCAACGTTTTATTTCTAGAAAATACCTATTGGAATTAAATAATCTTATGACAAGACCAGAAACTGATGTTAAATCCCACTATAATCAAGACCACTATCCACTTCTGCATTTATTTTATTGTATATCCATGGCTGGTAAACTATTTTACTTAAGTAGTGGAAAAGGTAACAAGCTATACTTTACACCTTCTGAACGAATTAAAGAATATAAAATATTAAATGATACTGAAAAGTATTTTGCTTTATTACAAATATTATGGATTGATACGAATTGGGAGGACTTACAGATATTAAACAATTTTAGAATTAGCTCATTGATAGAGCAAATGGATATTATCCTTAAAGAATTTGTTGAAATTCTTCCTAATAATCGTACCTTATTTTATAATGATTCTACTAAATATATATTTTTAAGTCTTTCAAGTTTAATATTATATTTATCTTATTTTGGAATATGGACTATAGAGAGATTAAGAGATGACGATATACCTGAACTTAATCGCTATTTTATACCTAAAAGCATTTCTCTTACTGATTTTGGAGTTCAAATAGTTAAAGTATTAGCAAAACTTAGCTTTAAGGATTGGAATAAAGTTTCACCTAAAGATTATTTTCACAATAGTTTTATTGATTTTTTAGCAAGTTTTTCTACAGGTAGTTCTTTAATTGATATAAAGGAAAACATGAAAGAAAATACAAAAACTAAAAAAATAAACAAACAGTTTATTGAATATTTTACTCACCTTTTTGAGCCCGGTAAGTTACAGCGTTCCCTAGGGGAAGTAGAACAGAAGCATAATCCAGGCAACTATATTTTTAAGGTAAGTCTAAATAAAGGAGTTTGGAGAAAGATTAAATTATCCTCGAATCATACTCTTGAGGATCTTCACCTAATGATACAAAAAGCTTTTGATTTTGACAACGATCATATGTATGCATTTTACATGGATATGAAGCCATTTTCTGATAATGCCTATAATTGTCCAGAAAGCGATAAAGGACCATATACTGATGAAGCAGTAATCGGGGATATAGAGATTTTTACAAAACAAGAATTTATGTATCTTTTTGATTTTGGAGATCAGTGGATATTTAGTGTTAAGTTGGAAGAAATATTAGAAAACGAGAAGGAAATAACAGAACCAATCATAATAGATAGAAAAGGTGAATCACCAGAACAGTACCCTTATTAAGTGGATACGGGGGTAGGTCAATTGGCAACAACAGATAATATATCTGTTAATGAACATTGCATTGGGGAGGTGATTTTATGTTCAATCCTCATGATTATGCTTTTAAAATAGAAGTAACAGTAAAAGCTATATTTAAATGTGAAAAATATGAACTTGGTGGTATAGCAGATGCTAATTTTATAGAGAAAGATCCTTTTATTGCTATAGCTTTTGTACTAGGTAATTTTTATAATAAAGTAGACAGAAGCTTTAAAGAGAAGATAGACGAATTCCTAAATGTATATTATTTGGAAATAGGAAAAAGCATATCAGAAATAGGAGAAGAGAAGATTAAAAATATAGTAGAGGATTTCAACAATATAGTAGCAACAGTTTGAAACAATACAATATAAAGAGACCTTTTAGGTCTCTTTATATACTATGTTAAAGCAAAACCATCTCTAAAACATGTACCACCAACCCGGCCCCAAAGCAAAAGGGCATACTAAATATCAATTTAAATACAAAAAACTTAACTCCAAAAAAGGCGGTTTCAAAAGGAGCTTTGCTCAATCCTAATAGACACCAGGCTGTAATAATGGATACTATCGTTCCCAATCCTGCACCAGAAGCCAATATTGAAGCAATAATTGGGAAAGAAGCATAAGGGCCCATAGCCAGCAACATTCCACCAAGTGTACCAAGCACTATTCCTCTCAATCCTGCTTCTTTAGATAACCAACTTTGAACAAATTCTCTTGGAATGAGAACTTCTATCATACCTGCCAATATGAAAGCACCTAGTATAAGAGGAATTGTCTGCAGCATTTGTTTCATGCCTAACTTTAATCCTTCCAATTGTTTTCCTGTTTTTTTCGAATTTATAAGTATGAGTATAATAGCTACTATACTAAGAATCACAGTGGTTTGAGCCATCTTTTTCACCTGCTTCTGTAAAAGGATTTTCTAATGTTCTGTTATGAAAGAAACGTTGTGCCAATAAACCTACAATAATAGGTATAGGAATAGTTATTAAATTTCTTATTAATGCAATATTGGAATCCACTAAACTTACTTCCATGGGAATACGTGAAAAATCATAAACTTGTTTTCCAAATATGAAGGTTATCAATATATAAAAGGGCAATTCTTTTTCTTTAAAGCTTAAAATAAAAGGATAGTATATATAAGGCCCTCCAGGGAAAAGTCCACCAGCAAAAGCACTTATTATTATTCCTCTTATACCACTAAATTTTTGTAGCCATTTATTAAGTATTTCTTTTGAAAGAAGAACTTGTATTTGACCTATTATTATAAATGATGCCAATAGCATTAAAGCAGATTGGACTGCTGTGTTTATTGAATTGTTGAATCCTTTTAATACAAGGCTGCTTCCTCCTACAACATATGTAATTATGATAAAAATAGCTGTTGAAACAGAAATAACCATTAGGGATTTTTTCATATTTATCACCTTTCTTTTATGTATGTGAGCTACTCATTATTTGCTAATGCTGAAGTAGGAATCTATTGTATTATATGTTATATTATACCATAAAATGAACAGGGGAACGGGTGGATATCACAATAGATAATATCTATATATGATTGAAGATGCATTCATAAATACAATATATGTAAAATATTAAAACCATCATATATACAATAGAACTTAGAGGGGAGGTTCCCCTCTATATTTTTTTAATGTAAAAGTGACATAAAAACAATGCAAAATCAACAAAGAGAGACAAATCAAAGACTTAAAAGAGTTGAAGATAAGACTGATATTATAGATACTCAAGTTAAAGAGAATACTCAAATATTAAAAGCTTTACAACATAGTAGCCAAGTTCATAAAGCTAAAATAGATAAACTCAGTATTACCATAGCTAAGGAAGTAGGAAAAATAAAAAAGCAAATAAAGAATATAGATAAAAAAATAGAATCTCTGGAGGAAACAAATAAGTCAATTATGGAAATGTATGGTGAACATGAAGCTGAGATACGGACTATTAGAAGAAGATATCTTTAAGGAGAATAATTTATGGTTAAAAAATTATTAGAGCAAATGTAATTTTGCTAGTTGCAGTAAAATTTAAATAAGTGGACAAGGATACAAGCCTTGCCCACTTATTTTTAGTATCCGTGTTCCATTTCGGCTTCTTCTTTTGTTCTGTGAACTGTGCCATGAGGGTGCTCTGGAGGTGCATATATAGAGTACAATTTTATTGGCACAGAACCAGTATTTATAAGATTATGCCATGTACCTGCAGGTATGAATATTACATAACCATTACGTACTCTTCTTTGGAATGTTAAGCTATCTTTTTTATTTCCCATCATTACAATTCCTTGTCCCTGTTCAATGCGAATAAATTGGTCAAGATTAGGATGCATTTCTAATCCTATATCGCTGCCAATACAAATACTCATTAAAGTAAGTTGAAGATGCTTTCCTGTCCATAAAGCCAGACGGAAGTAGTTGTTTCTTCTTGCAGCTTCTTCAATATTGATTACAAATGGATATGGGCCATAATCCCTTAAATGTATGGGATATCTTCCATCTGGGTAGCCTCTTGGATTGTTACCCCAAGGAGGGCATGGATAGGGTCTATAATCATTATACATAATATTCACCCCTTTTGCTGTTCCTATAGTATTATATGTCCAATGTGTACAATGGGTGATTCAATAGTAATAAAAGAATGGTAACAATAAACCCCTTTGGTAAGTGTACCAAAGGGGAAGCGAGGAAATTAAATATGAATTATTTATTACACTTTGCACAGATTCCATAATAATTGATACTTTTATTTTTTATTACAAAGCCTTTTGGCTCTTTGTCAATAGTTGGGGTGGGATTTTCTTAAATCCCGCTCCATTA
>ERZ773359.488-NODE-488-length-56536-cov-7.530833_pt1 | contig 56536 bp, 47 predicted proteins | sample MGYA00374955_ERZ773359 | MGnify/ENA primary metagenome ERZ773359 (study PRJEB29098, sample SAMN04486028) | biogas fermenter metagenome | study: EMG produced TPA metagenomics assembly of the Biogas fermentation microbial communities from Germany - Plant 4 DNA1... | reverse complement strand
CTGAGACGGTTATAGTTATCTCTCTTTATCAAACAGTGCCTTGACACTATCCTTTGTGGCTCTCTCCTTGTAAAAGAATATGGCAACGTATATACTTAAAATAAAATATGTATATAAAATAGGAAAATGATAATACATGGAAACTAAATTGTCACTAATTAGGTTTCCTGCCGAACTCTTAGCAGAAATCGACAAGTATATAGATGATGGCGATAGAAGTAAGTTTATCATCGAAGCTGCCAGGAAAGAACTTTTCCGGCTAAAACAAAGGAAAGCTATTCACAATGCGGCTGGTATATTTAACGAGAAGGACTATCCTGAACTAAAAACAGCTAAAGACATTTCGAACCGGCTAAGAAAAATAAGAGAGGAATCTGAAGCCAGGAGGAGAGAGCATTTTGGCGAAAAGTAACGGTTTCCTTTTAGGTACAAAGATCTTAATAGATTTATTCCGGGATCGCCAGAGGCTACATTTTTTAGACAAATTATCACAGGAAGCCTCTCTTTTTGTTTGGGTCATAGTGGTTGGTTGAAAGGAGAGTGAAAATGGTAATAAATAAAAAATACGGTATTAATCCACGCTTAATCAGCCTGATTACAGCAAAGGACCTGTCCGAAATTCCTGGCAGTCCGACTTCATCCATGTTGCCTGGCCTTTATGGAAAAATTATCGCCAGGAAAATGGACAAGATGCCGCGGGAAGTTCCTAAAAATGTCCATAGTCTTATTTGTACCAGGTGTAACCATATAAGCAAGTATAACCTTGGCCTGGTGGCAATCGACTACGATAAGCTCAAGAATATGGGTCAGGATGGACCTGTGGACGGGGAAACAGGCCCCCCAAGCATAATAGATTGTATCCAGGCTACCGGGTATTTTCGCTGCCGCAAGTGCAATGCGGCGGGTTGCTGGAAATTACCCGGCAAGACTGAACTGTCTCTTTGCCTCCACAGTATCGCTGCAGCCATATCTGACAATGAAGATGGCAAAGAGTTGTTTAGTTACGGAGTTCTACAACTGGCTGACGGTACCCGTCATCGCTGGGCCACGGATGTGGAGGAACATTATTTGAATAAACTGGCCGAACAACCTGAAGATTCTTTTACCTGGAACCGCCTGGGAAATTCTTACCTGAGGGGCGGGCGGCCAGACCTTGCAGCTGTAGCCTTCGAACAATCTTTAAAAATCGACCCGGCCCAGTTTGAATCCCTCTATTCTCTAGGCAAGATACTCTGTGAAGCGGGTGAATTAGAGGCAGGTGCAAAGTACCTGCGCCAGGCGCTGATTCATGCCAGGCGGTATGAGCGGATGAAAGCGGAAGAAATGCGCGACATGATAACCAGTGCACTGATGTTTCTCCTTGAAATATGTAACGATATTGAAGAATTCCTGAACGTTCTACCGAAAGAGCAGGAAGTATTGCCCGGCGAAACCCTGGACGGTTCATGGGCAACCGGGTTTATGGATCTTACCATATACCCTGATGACTACAAAAGTTTCTACCCGCTGGCTGAAGTGTATATGGGGAAACGCCGTAACGAGTTAGCTGACAAAACTCTTTGCATTAGTACGTCTGAAGGTGGCCAACCCTCCTTTTCCCCAGAAGTGAGAAGAGAGGACAAATCTGGAAAAAGGAATAAAAAAAGAAAGAAGTAAACATGCCTTTATAAGTGCCCCTGTAACCAGGCTGGCGACGCCCCTGCCCAGCCTGTCGATGTCCACTTGCAGTACTTGAGTTTATTTATACAAAAAAAGCAAAACCCCTGCCCCAATAAATTGTTTTGATGGGGCGCAGTTCCTTTTTAATATGGTGAATATTAGCTAAATAGTAAAACATGGGATTAACCCGGAGCGAGGTGATTACGTGCGTTTAGAGGAACTGACCAGGGGGACGATGGTCAAAGGTATCCTGCCAGGTTCACCTGTGACAATAATTGATGTCACCTGGTATGGTAACGCGGCGGTGGAAATCACCTACAAGGACCAGCAGGGACAAACCGGCCAGCAGATACTCTACCGGGACAGTGAGCATTCTTTGGAACTGGTCTCCCCCGGGCAGACCTGGCAGCTGGATGCGGACGGGGCCAAGTTCAGGCTGGTTTCCGAGGCTTACCGCATCAGGCTCGCCCATCTTTTTGACCCCATGCTGGCTGTACATACATCCGTAATCGAACCCTTACCGCACCAGATAACCGCTGTCTACGGCGAGATGCTGCCCAGACAGCCCCTGCGCTACTTGCTTGCGGACGACCCGGGGGCCGGTAAAACTATTATGGCCGGCCTGTTTATCCGGGAGCTTTTAATCCGGGGCGATTTGAAAAGGTGCTTGATTTGCGCCCCCGGCAGCCTGGTGGTGCAGTGGCAGGAGGAATTATCACGACGTTTTCAATTACCATTTGAAATCATATCCAGACAATCCTTCCAGGAAAGCCTCAGCGGCAACCCCTTTGCCGAAAAAAACCTGATTATTTGCCGGCTGGATCACCTGAGCCGCAATGATGACGTCCAGGAAAAACTGAAACAAACCGACTGGGATTTGATCATAGTGGATGAGGCTCATAAAATGAGTGCCTCCTTTTTCGGAGGGGAGTTAAAGGTCACCAAGCGCTACAGGCTGGGTAAGCTCCTGGGTGCCATTACCAGGCACTTTTTACTGATGACGGCCACTCCCCACAATGGCAAAGAAGAGGATTTTCAGCTCTTCATGGCTTTATTGGACGCGGACCGCTTCGAAGGCAAGTTCCGGGATGGCGTTCACGTTGTGGATACTTCCGACCTGATGAGGCGGATGGTCAAAGAGCAACTCCTGAAATTTGACGGGACACCTCTGTTTCCGGAGCGGCTAGCCTATACTGTAACCTATCAACTGTCTGACCAGGAAGCGGCCTTGTACCGGGAAGTAACAAAATACGTGCGGGAAGAATGGGACCGGGCCGACGCCCTGGAAAACGAAGGCCGTAAAGGCACGGTCGGATTTGCCCTGACCATCCTGCAGCGCAGGCTTGCTTCCTCCCCCGAGGCCATTTACCGCTCCTTAAGCCGGCGCCGGGAACGCCTGGAGAAACGCTTGCGGGAAGAAAAGATAAACAAGCGGGGAGCCAGCGCTGCCATAGATTTGCTGCAAAACCTCCCTGCCCTTACCAGTGAGGATATTGAGGAGATGGAAGAATTCCCCGGTTTTGAGGAACAGGAAGTGGAAGAACAAATCGTCGACCAGGCCACCGCTGCCAGGACCATAGCTGAGCTGGAGGCCGAGATAGAGACTCTGAAAAGGCTGGAGCGCATGGCTCTGAAGTTGCGGCAAAGCGGCAGGGATAAGAAATGGGAGGAACTTTCCAGACTTTTACAGGGCGGGAGTGGCATTAAAGCTTCGGATCAGGTATTTGACAGCCAGGGTCACCGGCGCAAGCTGGTCATCTTTACCGAACACAAAGATACCTTAAAGTATCTAACCGAACGGATAACTGGTTTGCTCGGCAGAGAGGACGCGGTGGTTACCATAACCGGAGGCATGGGCCGGGAGGAACGGGCCAAAGCACAGGAACGTTTTACCCATGATAAAGACGTTCATATCTTAATTGCCACCGACGCCGCCGGTGAGGGCATCAACCTGCAACGAGCCCACCTCATGGTCAATTATGACCTTCCCTGGAACCCCAACCGGCTGGAACAAAGATTTGGACGCATCCACAGGATCGGCCAGACAGAGGTGTGCCACCTGTGGAACCTGGTGGCGGAAGAGACCAGGGAAGGTGACGTGTTTATTCGCTTGCTTGCCAAGCTGGAAAGCGAGCGGGAAGCCCTGGGCGGCGCCGTCTTTGACGTGCTGGGCAAAGTATTTCAGGGGACCCGCCTGCGCCAGCTCTTGATGGAAGCCATCCGCTACGGCGAGAGGCCAGAAGTCAGAGCTAGACTAAATCAGGTTGTAGACAATGCCCTGGACCGGGAACATCTTACCGCCTTACTGGAAGAAAGGGCACTCTCCAGGGAAACAATGGACATCAGTAAGGTAATGGCGATCAAGGAGGAAATGGAAAGGGCCGAGGCCAGGCGCCTGCAGCCCCACTATATTGCTTCCTTTTTTATAGAAGCCTTTAAGCTTCTGGGGGGAGTATCAGGGAACGTGAGCCGAAGCGTTATGAAATCACCCACGTTCCGGCCATTATCCGACAGAGGGATCGGCTGATCGGCGTTGGCGAGCCCGTACTCCCAAGATACGAGCGGGTCTGTTTTGAAAAGGGTCTTATCCACCAGCAGGGGAAGCCCCTGGCAGCCTTTATCTGTCCCGGCCACCCCCTGCTGGACAGTGTGGTGGATCTGATCAAGGAACAATACCGGGGCTTGCTTAAACAGGGCGCTGTTTTAGTGGACGAAAAAGACACGGGCACAGAGCCCCGGGCGCTCATCTACCTTGAACACAGCATCGTGGACGGGCGGACAGATGCCGGCGGAAACCGACGGGTGGTATCCAGGCAGATGCAGTTTGTCGAGATAGACCAAAACAACCAGGCCCGCCAGGCTGGTTACGCGCCTTATCTGGATTACCGGCCGCTGGCGCCGGAGGAATTGCCTTTAGTGCAGTCGTTAAATCTCAACCAGTGGCTGCGGCAGGCCCTGGAGACCGTTTCCATAGGTTATGCCATTGAGCACATGGTGCCCCGGCACCTGTCCGAAGTAAAGGAGCGCAAGGAGGAGCTGGTCAATAAAACCATTGCTGCCGTCAAGGACCGGCTGACCAAGGAAATCGCCTACTGGGATCACCGGGCCGAGGAATTGAAGGCACAGGAGCAGGCAGGAAAAATCAACGCCCGCCTGAACTCAGTGAAAGCCCGGCGCCGGGCAGACGAGCTGCAGGCCCGCCTGACTTGGCGGCTCAGGGAACTGGAGCAGGAAAAACAGCTTGCCCCCCTGCCGCCGGTGGTAATCGGCGGGGCCCTGGTGATACCAGCGGGGCTGCTGGCCTCCTTGAAGAGGGAGTCCGGTTCCGGGCCCGGCCTGTTTGCCAGGGTAACAAAGGAAGTGGAGGAACTGGCCATGCGGGCCGTCATGGAAAGGGAGATTGCGCTGGGCTTTGAGCCCCGGGACGTTTCCGCAGAAAAGTGCGGCTACGACATTGAAAGCAGGGTACCGGGCACCGGCAAGCTCAGGTTTATCGAGGTGAAAGGCCGGGTGGCCGGGGCCAGGACGATAACAGTGACCAAAAACGAAATCCTGACTGCCCTGAACAAGCCGGATGACTACATCCTCGCCGTGGTCACGGTTGAGAATAACCAGGTTACAGGCCTGACTTACCTCACCCGCCCATTTAAAAACCAGCCTGACTTTGCGGCCACCAGCGTCAATTACGACCTCAATGAGCTGTTAAACAGGGGCGAACAGCTGGCTTAAATCTGTCTTAAATATAGTTTGGCCTGAACTAACGGCTATAAAGCATGTGTTTAGGGTGGAGGCTTCTTAAACAAAGAAGACTAAAGAGGCTTCCTAAGTCAATAAGGAGAATGATGGTATGATCAATGGGAAGAAACTTATTGAAGTGTCCTTGCCCCTGGAGGCAATTAACAAGGAGAGCGCGCGGGAGAAATCAATCCGCCACGGCCACCCGTCAACTTTGCATTTGTGGTGGTCCCGTAAGCCTTTGGCAACCTGCCGGGCAGTGCTGTTCGCCAGCCTGGTGGACGACCCCGGTGAGTACCTTGAGGGAGATGCGGTGGAGAAGGAGCGGCAGCGGCTGTTCAACCTGATTGAAGATCTGGTAAAATGGGAAAACACCGGTAACGAGCAGGTTATCAACGCAGCCCGGCTGGAGATCGCCAGGAGCGTCGCCAGGCAAAAGGGGATGACTTTGCCTGCTGGTATTGCCCCGGAACAGGTAAACGCCTTTCTGGCCGAACACGCCCCGCCGGTAGCAGACCCTTTCGCCGGCGGCAGTAGCATCCCCCTGGAAGCCCAGCGCCTGGGGTTTAAAGCCTACGCCGGCGACCTGAACCCGGTGGCGGTGCTGATTAATAAGGCTTTAATAGAAATACCGCCCAGGTTTGCTAACATGCCCCCGGTAAACCCGGAGGCCAGGAGCAAGATCGGCGGTGATGTTAGCTATAAAGGGGCTGCCGGGTTGGCCGAGGATGTCCGGTACTATGGCCGGCTGGTAAGGGATATGGCCTATGAAAAGATTGGTCACCTGTATCCTAAAGTGAAATTGCCACCTGAGCACGGGGGTGGGGAGGCCAATGTTATAGCGTGGCTTTGGGCAAGGACGGTAAAGTGCCCTAACCCGGCCTGTGGAGCTACAATGCCACTGGTAAGTAAGTTTTGGTTATCCAAGAAAAAAGGCAAAGAGGCATGGGTGGAGCCTGTTGTTAATTATAGCCTTTCACCTCAGGAGATTACTTTTAACATTAATACAGGTAAAGGCAAACCAAGGGATGGGACAGTTAACCGCCGGGGCGCTACCTGTATTTGCTGCAGCACGCCGGTCCCCTTTGACCATATCCGGGCGGAAGGCCAGGCAGGCCGTATGAAGGCCAAATTGATGGCTGTGGTAGCCGAAGGACAACGGGGTAGAGTGTACCTGGCGCCTACGAGGGAACAGTCGGAGATTGCTGCTGCGGCGAAGCCGGAGTGGAAGCCGGAAAGCGATTTGCCCCGTAATCCGCGCGATTTTAAAACTCCGAATTACGGAATGACAACATTTTCTGACCTTTTTACTCCTCGACAGCTGGCGGCATTAACAACTTTTAGTGAACTGGTCAGTCAAATACGACAGTTAGTGGAACATGATGCACTGGAAGCCGGGATGTCGCACGACCAAACTCATCTGAATAAAAGCGGCACGGGTGCTAAAGCTTATGCCGAGGCAATAGCCGTGTATCTGGCAATGGCTTTAGATAAGGGGGCTGATTACTGGTCATCAATATGTAGCTGGCATGTAAGTAGGGATACAATTAGAAACACTTTCGCCAGGCAGGCAATACCGATGAACTGGGACTACGCTGAAGGAAATCCATTTAGTGAATCAACCGGCAACTGGCTTTCCTGTGTTAACTGGGTGGCTGAAGCCTTAGCTGCTGTCCCGGCAACACAGGGAGGTGTAGCCCGTATGGACGAGGCCTCTTCTTATACTAGCGGGCCGGCCCAGGCCCTCATCTCCACCGACCCGCCCTACTACGACAATATCGGCTACGCCGATCTGGCTGATTTCTTTTATGTCTGGCTCAAGCCGGTATTAAGAGATATCTACCCTGAACTATTCCGGACCATGCTCACACCGAAAAGCGAAGAGCTGGTGGCTACTCCTTACCGTTTTGGCGGCAGCAGGGAAAAGGCCAAAGAGCATTTCGAGCGGGGTTTACAAAAAGCTTTTCAGCAGATGTGCAAACACGCTGTAAAAGGTTACCCGGTCACTATTTATTACGCTTTTAAACAAGCAGAAGACGGCGGGGATGCAGCGGCCACTGAAAACGGAGGCCGGTTGGTGGCTTCCACCGGTTGGGAAACTATGCTCACTGGCTTAGTGAATTCCGGCTTTCAAATAACCGGCACCTGGCCCATGCGTACAGAACTGAGTAACCGTCCTGTGGCTGCAGGCGCCAATGCCCTGGCCTCCTCCATTGTCCTGGTCTGCCGCCCTCGGACTGCGGATGCGCCGGTGGCAACCCGGCGGGAACTGCTTTCAGCCTTGAAGAAGTACCTGCCGCCAGCTTTGAGAAAGCTTCAGTATAGTGCCATTGCCCCGGTGGACCTGGCCCAGGCGGCCATCGGCCCGGGCATGGCGGTGTTCACATCATACAGCAAGGTTTTAGAGGCCGATGGTTCCCCAATGCCTGTGCGCACGGCCCTGGCCTTGATCAACCAGGTGCTGGACGAATACCTGGCCGAACAGGAAGGGGAGTACGACAGCGATACGCGCTGGGCGGTGGCCTGGTTCGAGCAGTATGGTATGGCAACTGGTCCCTATGGTGATGCCGAAACCCTTTCCAAAGCCAAAAACACCAGCGTGGATGGCTTAGTGCAGGCAGGTATCCTAATGGCAAGGGCGGGACAGGTGCAGTTGCTGGCCAGGGAGGATTATCCCTCCGGTTGGGACCCGGCTGGCGACAGGCGGCCCACAGTCTGGGAGGCGGTGCAGCATTTGATCCTGACCTTGGAGAAAGACGGGGAAGAGGCTGCCGCCCGGTTGTTGAAAAAACTGGGGCCGTTCTCGGACCCTGCCAGGGACCTGGCCTATCGCCTGTACAGTATCTGCGACCGCAAAGGCTGGGCTGCTGAGGCTCTCGCCTACAACAGCCTTGTGGTGGCCTGGCCCCGGCTGCTGGAGCTGGCTGTGCGGATTCCGGACCAGCAGGTACAGGGGCAACTCTTTTAGGAGAGGGGTGAGTGCTTAAATGTCTTATAGTAACTTGGAGCGGGTAGGGAGAGGCCTGGAGGTGCTTCGGCGGGGCCTGAGCCCGTATATAGCCAGGGAGTTAAAGGCGGCTTACGGCCCCAAATGGTGGCAGGTTGTTTCCGGAACATCACTTCCCGGTACCGTGGGGCTGGAAAGTAAAAAAGAAGGCAAGGCCGCTGACGAGGCTTATGCTGAACTGGATGTCCAGGCCTTGCTGCTCTTGATGTGGAATAACTGGAATGAAGTCTTTCAAGCAAAGCTGGGGCACGCCGGGCGTAGTTATGTCAGTGAATTGAGAGAAGTGCGCAACCGCTGGGCCCACCAGAAGCCTTTTACCACCGACGACGCCTATAGAGCACTGGATACCATCACCCGCTTGCTGGAGGCTATATCTTCTGAATATGCCCGGCTGGCCAAAAAGCTTAGCCGGGACTTGTTGAGGCAGAGGTTTGAGGAAGAGGCCAAGCGGGAGCTTAAAAAGACTGTTCAGGAAGTGACCCAGACCGGCGCGGCGCCGGGCTTGAAGCCCTGGCGGGAGGTGATTACCCCCCACCCGGACGTGGCCTCTGGCCGCTACCAGCAAGCGGAGTTTGCCGCTGACCTGGCCCAGGTGCTCCTGGGGGAAGCTGAGCCGGAGTACCAGGATCCTGCTGAATTCTTTAGGCGGACTTACTTGACCGAGGGACTGGCCCACCTGCTGAAGATGGCCCTGGAGCGCCTGTCTGGTACGGGCGGCGACCCGGTGGTGCAGCTTCAGACTTCCTTTGGGGGCGGTAAAACCCACTCCATGCTGGCCCTTTACCACCTCTTTGGGGGTCATATTGCGCCAGCGCAAATTCAAGGTTTGGAGCCTATCCTTAAGGAACTGGGTTTAAGCCAGGTGCCCAGGGCCCGCCGGGCGGTCTTAGTGGGTACCGACCTGTCCGCAGCCCAGCCCCGGGTAAAGCCGGACGGTACGGTGGTGAACACCATGTGGGGGGAAATGGCCTACCAGCTGGGCGGGAGCCAGGCCTACCGGATGGTGGCCCGGGAAGACCAGCAGGGAGTGTCTCCCGGTTCCGGCGTGATTAAAGATCTGTTTGACACATACGGGCCGGCCCTGGTGCTGATCGACGAGTGGGTGGCCTTTGCCCGCAATATCTACGGGGTTGAGGGTTTGTGTGCCGGCAGCTTTGACGCCAATATGACCTTTGCCCAGGCCCTCACCGAGGGAGCCAGGCGTTCCCGGTGCTCGATGGTGATCACCAGCATACCGGCTTCAGACATAGAGATCGGCGGCGAGGGCGGGCAGGCTGCCCTGGAAAGGCTGCAAAACACCTTCGGCCGGCTGGAGTCGGTGTGGAAGCCGGCTGCCATGGAGGAAAGCTTTGAGATCGTGCGCCGCCGCCTTTTCAGCCACAACATTGATTATGCTGCCCGGGATGCGGTCATTAACGCTTTTATGGATATGTACCGGGAATTGCCAAAAGAATTCCCTAAAGAGTGCAGGGAGGCTGATTACGCCCGCCGGATGAAGGTAGCCTATCCCATTCACCCGGAGCTTTTTGACCGGCTTTACCAGGATTGGTCTACTCTAGAACGTTTTCAGCGCACCCGTGGCGTTTTGCGGCTGATGGCGGCTGCTATCCACCAGTTGTGGGAACGGGAGGACAAGTCCCTGTTAATCATGCCTGGCACCCTGCCCCTGGACAGCCCTCCGGTGCGTCAAGAAATGACCCGCTACCTGCCGGAGGGCTGGCCGCCGGTGCTGGACGCGGACATCGACGGGCCTGTGTCCAAACCCCTGGCCCTGGACAGAGACAATCCCAATTTAGGGCGTTACTCGGCCTGCCGCCGGGTAGCCAGGACTATCTTTGTGGGCAGCGCTCCCTCCGTGGCGGCCCAGCGGGTGCGTGGCCTGGAGGAAGTGCGCCTGAAGCTGGGCTGCGTGCAGCCCGGCGAGTCCCCGGCCGCCTTCGGGGACGCTTTGCGCCGCCTCAGTGAGCAGCTCACCTACATGTACAGCGACAATACCCGCTTCTGGTTCGACACCCGTCCCAGTGTCAACCGCCTGGCGGCCGACCGGGCCGAGCTGATGGGGGATAGGGTCGAGGCAGAAATCAAGCGGCGGTTGTTTTTAATCAAGGATAAGGGAGATTTTGCCGGTGTGCATATGGCTCCTGACAGCGGCGCCGATGTGGCAGACGAACAAACCACTCGGCTGGTGGTCTTAAATTATAAGCACTATTACGCCAACAGCGGCGCCGGTGACTCACCGGCTTTGCAGGCCGCCAGGGATATCCTGGAAAACAGGGGCGGCGGCCCTCGCCAATACCGGAATGTCCTGGTTTTCCTGGCCACCGAGAAAAACCGGGTACCCGAGTTGGAGCGGGCGACCAGGCAGTACCTGGCCTGGAAATCCATTGATGCGGAAAAAGAGGAGCTGAACCTGGACGTTTTCCAAACCAGGCAGGTGGAGTCCAACGTAAAGCGGGCCAATGAAACGGTGGACGCCAGGATCCAGGAAGCCTACGCTTATTTACTGGTTCCCACCCAGGAAGGGACTGGCCCGGTTACCTGGGAGTCCACGCGCATTTCCGGCGGCAGTGAAAGCATGGTGCTCCGGGCCAACAAGAAATTAAGAAATGCCGAGCAGCTGATCACCCGCTGGTCACCGGCGCTATTAAAAATGGAGCTGGACCGCTGGCTGTGGAGAGAACAGCCCCATATTAGTATAAAAACTCTGTGGGGCTACCTGACTACTTACTGCTACCTGCCCAGGCTGAGGGACGACAATGTGTTAATGGAAACCATCAGGGAGGGGATTTGCAGCACTGAATACTTTGCCTATGCAAGCGGTGTAACAGATGATGGAAGGTATTTAGGGCTGAGATTTGGAGAGCTCACCACGGCAATCTACATGGACAGTTCCAGTGTGCTGGTCAAGCCCGAGGCTGCGCGGGCGCAAATTGAAAAGGATGCTGAGGAGAAAAGAGCAGCGGCAGCAGGTGCGACTGGTGGCGTCACTTACCCGGTCAAAGCCGGAGGCAGCACGGCAGTTGTTGATGTAATACCCGCAGGCAAAGGAATAGCCGACTTGCCGGCGGATACCGGTAATGTCACCCCTGGCACAACCCACCGGGCAGTTAATAGGCGGTTTTATGGGAACGTGACCCTGGACAGTACCAGAGTGGCCCGGGACGCGGGAACCATTGCCCAGGAGGTTATCGCCCACCTGACCGCACTGGTGGGGGCAAATGTTGAAATCACCCTTGAAATAACGGCAAATGTGCCCGATGGAATACCGGAGGATGTTGTCAGGATTGTCACTGAAAACTGTCGGACATTAAAATTTAATAATCACGGGTTTGAGAATGAGTAAGTCCTTAAAAGTGGTTATTCAAACGAAGGCAACGGCAATGTCACCTTAGACCTCCGATTTATGGCAAATAAAAGTATGCTTAGATGAAAAATTTGAGGAAGATGAATGGTTATAAGTCTGGAGGCCATTTATATAAAAAACTACTCTCGGGGAGGGGCAGGTCCTGGCAAAGTGCCCTAACCAGTTGTTTATGTAAATAAATAGCCCGGGCTTTCTGAAGTGCTGCCTACAACTTCACCAAAGCCCGGGTATATTTATTTAAAGCTTCGGATGTTTCTTTGCAATCTTTCTCAACTTCTCGGTCATTATCTTTTCTGCTTCCACCTGGTCCGGGTCATGCTACGCGCTCGGGTTGTTCTCCAGCAGTGCCATATCCTCCAGGCAGGTAAGAGCCACTATGCTTAAGCAACTTTTCCGGAAAATACACATTTAAACAAAAATAAATTACACTCCCTAATAAAGATTTACATTTACATCACTTATACTCCCAAGTGTAGGCTGGTTCTTGGCACCTGCATAGCTCTTCTTAGTGTTGCACCACCCTCAATCCAATGTCTAAGGTGAGGTTGGAACCGAAGGAGCCTCTCTCTCTTTTTGAAACGCTTGTCCTAAATATCTTCAAACATTTTTAAGAAATCTCTTATTGTGAACATTTTTAAGTGTTGTTCGACTTTTTCCTTTGCGAAATGTATTATGTTACCGGTTATGAAATAATCTGCATTCCATTCAATAGCAGAAGCTATTACCGGTATATCCCATATATCTATGGCATAATCCTTATACCGGTTTAATATCTTGCCCCGTGGTAAGACGATTTCTTCAGCGTTATCCTTTACCCACTGGACAAGTTCCATATATGCATCTTCCAGCTTTTTGTCTACAAACACTTGCTCAAGCTCAAGAATGCTGTACTTTGGTACTCCCAAACGGAACTTTTGTTCCTCAGCTAATCTAAGCAGCTGGCTTGCTGCTCCCCCAGGTTTAGTGAATGCTGAAAAAAAGATATTTGAATCAATTGCTACCCTCAACAACTAAATATCTCCATAAACCTTTTCAAATATTTTTTTTCTATTAGCTCTCAGATAAGCATCAAGATCTTCGGGGGTGGGAAACTCCTTACGCAGTTCAGGGCCAATTGCCCTAGCCAGCCTATCAATAGCGGTCATTTTTTTGATGCTCGTAACTCCATTGCGAATTTGAAACATAATATGATCTCCATCCTTGAGGTCCAGTGCTTTTCGGATAGCAATGGGTATAGTTACCTGGCCTTTGCTGGTTATCTTTGATTCACCTATTACTGTATTACGAAGACTTGCCCCAGCATATCTTCTTCTGACTATGAAGGACCGCTTTTTTCTAACTCCACCAGCCACCTGGTCAGAAATACCTGTTGAGGGGACAGACCCTTTGGGTTCAATATCTTTTCGCCTACCATCATTTCTTCTTGTAAGACTAGACATGCTACCCCTCCTTACTTCCTTACTTTACTACTTATTATAAACCAATTTTCAACTGGTTAAAAGTGCTTACCAGGTCTCTAACGTACTACATGAGGTTCTTGTCATCATGCTATCCCGTGGTGTGGAGGTGCAGGGATTTCATCCCAAGCGGTGAATTAAAAAGCGAAAGAAAAAATGATTATTTAAGCTGTGGTAAAAATGGAGAAATTAAACAGGGGTTATAATGGAAATAGGCCAAAGCCGCCGGTCAAATGGGCGGGTGGCAAAGGACAGCTCATATCACAATTTGAGCCTCTATTTCCCAAGCAAAACTTCAGTTTATATATTGAACCATTCGTCGGCGGCGGAGCTGTTTTTTTCCACTTATTACCTTCGGAAGCCGTAATTATAGATAATAACCCGGAACTAATTAATTTTTACATTGTTGTGCGGGACGAACTGCAAGCTCTTCTTGCAGACCTGGAAAAACACCAAAATAATGAGGAGTATTACTATAGCATACGTGCCCTTGATCCGGATAAAATGGATCCTGTGTGCCGGGCTTCCAGATTCCTCTACCTCAATAAGACAGGATACAATGGCCTTTGGCGGGTTAACAAAAAAGGGAAGCATAATGTTCCCTTTGGGCGATATAAAAACCCCAGGATTGTGGACAAAGAAAATCTTCAACTAGTTAGTAGGGTTTTGCAGCATACTGAAATTATCCTGGGTGATTTCAGTAAAGCTTTGGATTTTGCCTTGCCGGGCGCTTTTGTATACCTTGACCCGCCTTACCACCCACTTTCTGAAACGGCTAATTTCACCAGTTATACCTCTGATTCTTTCGGAGTAGACGATCAGCGGAGATTAGCTGAGGCATTCAAAGAGTTTGATGAAAGAGGTTGCAAGGTTATGTTAAGTAATTCTGATACACCCTTTATCCGCGAACTTTACAAGGGGTACGATATCAGAGTTGTCTACGCAAGGAGAGCAATTAACTGCTGTGCAGAAAAACGAGGACCAATATCAGAGCTTGTTATCCGAAATTATTGTTAGTTCAGCCGGAAGTAACATAATGGCTGGCCATATTTAATCTATATATAACTCGTTACCTCCTCCATTTGTTGTAATTAAGTATTTAAGTTCAGCTTTCGGCGACTTTTTTAAAGAAGGCGGGTTATAAAGATCTACAGTGTACTTAGAGATGTGCATGGCGTCAGCTTTGTAACTAAATTACCACCGGGGATGAGTGTCGGCGAAGAATTTGAAGAATTTAGAGAAGTTAAGGCCAGGCATGGCAGATTTTGTGGAGGGTTTCAAAAATCCACCCACTCTCCACGGGCTACTTCCTGCTGGACGGCTTTGATTTCGGAAATTTCTTCTTCGGTAAAGTAGTCTTCATCGATCGGCAGTAGTTTTTCTCGAAACAGTGTTTTAAACAGTTCGTTTTTTTCAGCCGGCGAAAAAGTTCTTATTTGTTCGACGACTTTCTTTACCCGGGGAAACGCCATTTTGATCACCCTTTCAATCGGATTGTACCATGTATCGATTACATCATTCAGTAATCTCAGGATAGAACCATTAATTGATTATGGAAAAAGGTCGCTATTTGCGACCTTCAGAAATTAAGTTCAGTTATAAATCTATAATATCATGTGTGGTATCCGGTGTGGTGTCGGAGGCGGGACTTGAACCCGCACGGTTACCCACACGCCCCTCAAACGTGCGCGTCTGCCTATTCCGCCACTCCGACATATTATGCAGGAATACCGGCAGGAACGGCTTTTAATGTCCCTGCCCTCTTCGCAAAAGCTATTATATCAGAGGTGTATTTTAAAAGCAAGTGGTGGTCCCGACTATTTTAGAAAATACCTTGAGGAGCCAACCCTCGCAAGGCTGGGACAGTTTTTCGGGACTGTCTTAAGCCATGGTGGTAGCCGGCAAAGGGTAAGATAATCCTAATCGAGCAAATGGATTTCTTTTCCGTAACGGTATCAACGTCCGGTTGTTGTTAGTTTGTGAAATAATCAAGTATGCGAGTTTCTTGCTAGTAAAGGGACAGGGTAGGTATTGTAATTTAAGGCTGTTTCAGTTAGACTAATCATAATATTCTACCGCATATAGTAATCTGCTGCTATTTTGCTGGCGTGTTTTTTACTAAAGTTTTTAGAGAAGAACGATAATCCGTTCCGTATTTACTATACATTTCTTTCAAAAAAAGCAAGCGCATTAATTGGGGCGGTGGTATTTTCGCTGTTTTTTTATTTTGAATGCAATCCCCGGGTAGCGCTACCCGGAGGTTTTCTATGGTTTAGGAGGTAGCCTTTGTGTACCCGCAAACGCATGTGTATTTTGCCGAGATGATTCTGGGAAGGCAGAGCGATGAAATTACTCTGGGCAGCATCCTGCCTGACATGCTTAACGGCAGGGGGATTAACCACTACGATTCACACAGCAAAGGTTCTGAGATCTATTGTTTTCTAAAACAGCACCAGGTTCTGCCGGACTTCGGAAAGGCAGTTTTAACCCATGGTTTTGTCCCCAGGGGGCTTGACTATTACGGGGACGAAAAATACCTGGATTATGAGAAGGGATATTGTTTTGAGAAGGCCAGGCCTTTTATTTTGGATACGGTTGAAGCGTGCAATGTTCCCCCGGAAATGGGTTGGTGGAAGGCCCACAACATTGTCGAAATGGGAATTGAACTTATCGTCAGTTCTTCGGGCGATTACGGCGATAGGATCAAGAGCGCCTTTGCCAATCACCGCCTTATATCTGAAGTAGATGGTTTGTTGGGCGAGCTTTTGAAGCTGGAAAACCATGATTTCATAAAGCGTGTTCAGATGTTTGCGGGGTTAATTGAAATGGAAAAGGCAGGGGCGTTTTCTCTCGCGGAAAAGTACAGGCTGCAAACGCGTTTTAAGCACCAGGTTGAGATTGATACCAAAAAGGTAGCCTCCCTCATTGAGCGGGCGGCTGAAAGTGTGTACGGCGAGCTGCAGGATTTCTTTAAAACCGTTGGGGGTTTGGTTAAAAACAACATTGATACCCTTGTTGCGCAGGGGTGTTAAAGCCCTGGACAAAATGATCCTTAAAGCGCCTCCCAGGGGTTTTGTAGTATTCTGTAAGGTTACTGGTAATGTTAACAGTAGTGTTAACCATGGTTTGAAACGCCCGGCAGGTTAAATATAGACAAACATGTTAAGCCCGGTCGGTAGAGGAATAACTGGAAAGGAATCAGAGGAGTCCAATGAAGACTGGAACAACCCGCTATAACCAGTATTCAACGCACCTGGTTCAGAGGTATGGAGAAAAGGTCTACAAACTCCCGGTCAACCTGCCGGGAACATGTCCCAACCGGGACGGCAGGGCGGGCTGGGGAGGGTGTATTTTCTGCGATGAGGAGGGCTCCGGTTTTGATTGCCTACCCAATACCTATGGTGTAAAGGAGCAAATTGCTAAGAACAAGGCTTATTTCCAAAAACGTTTTAAGGCAAAAAAGTTTATTGTTTATTTCCAGGCCTTCACCAACACCTATCTTCCCCTTAACAGCTTTAAAGATAATATTAACCAGGCCGCAGGTGAGGAGGGGGTTGTGGGTATCTCTATTTCAACCAGGCCCGATTGTGTAAACGACCGTTACCTTGATTTTTTATCTGAGCTGAATGAGGAAAAAAAGTTTGACATCAACATCGAGCTGGGCCTGCAAACGGTCAATTACCATACCCTGGCGAAAATTAACCGGGGCCATGGCCTTGCCGAGTTCATCGACGCCGTCCTGCGCATTAAGAAGCACGGCTTTGAAACCTGCGCCCACCTGATCCTTAACCTGCCCTGGGACACATGCGAGGACGCGGTGGAAAACGCCAGGATACTTTCCGCCCTGGGGGTGGAATACGTCAAGCTGCACTCCCTGTATGTCGTTAAGGGCACGCCCCTGGGCGACCTTTACGAACGGGGTGAGATAGAAATCATCTCCATGAAGGAATATGTAGAAAGGGTGTGCACCTTCCTGACTTACCTGGACCCTGCCGTGGTCATCCAGAGGCTGGTGGGTAAAGGCCCCAGGGAGAGCCTGCTCTTCAGCAATTGGGGGGTCAGCTGGTGGCTGGTCAAGCAGGAGATCGAGAATTACCTGGAAAAACACGATCTCTACCAGGGCAAAAACTTCGATTACCTTAACGGAAAGGCCGTGCGGGATTATATCCAGGAGGAATAACTACCGACTTGTCCTGCTTTTTATTAGTTCTATCAGGAAGAGGAGCCTTACTTATTAACCCTACACCCATAAATCTATAAATCCACACCTTATTGCATTTCATTAGCACATATTAATAGCATGAAAAATATTCTGTGATTGATCTATGTATTGTCCCTGTAATCTAATGATTTACTACTAATATAATGTTTCTGTATATTTATCCATGTATTTATCCTTAGCCATCCTATAATTGTTCCTTTGTCATGCCTTTAATTGCGGTTATCCATATAATCTCTGCCTTGATATTGTTTTCATTGATGTTGCCTAATTATTTCCTTTGACATATCCTTAATCTTCGCTTATACTCGATAATCCCCCGGGAAATAAAAAGAGGGGTGATATCAATGAAAACAATTATGAAAATATTGAACAGGATAAGTTTGTTGAACGATATTGATAGTTTGAAGAAAAAAATAGGTATTGTAGCGTTTTTACTGCTGTTACCGGCAACTCTGCTGCTGCAACCAGTTTCAGCCTTTCAGATGGTTATTAAACCGGGCAAGAAGGAGGTTGAGGTTGTAAACATTGACCTGAAGACCAAAGAAAGCCCAGACCTAAATGATGACCCGGAAGCAGGACCAAAACACCAGCCGGAGCCTGAGCTTAACGACCGGCATAGAGGTAGCAACGTATCCAGGAGCGGGGTGGACCGCAGTGACGTGTACCTGCTGGCCCAGGTGATTGAGGGAGAGGCGGCGGACGAGCCGTACGTGGGTAAAGTAGCAGTAGGCGCTGTTATTGTAAACCGGCTCGAAAGCGGCGATTTTCCTAACACAATCCCGGGGGTTGTCTATGAGAAAGACGCTTTCGAATCGGTAAGCAACGGCCAGTATACAAGGCCCTTGAGCGAGGAGTCCCTGCGGGCTGCTGTAGCCGCTCTGGATGGACAAGACCCAACAGGCGGGTGCCTGTATTTCTGGAATCCGGTTACAGCCACCAGCCCGTGGGTCTGGTCCCGTCCCATCGTTACGCAAATTGGCAGGCATGTCTTTGCCCGCTAGGGACTGCTTGATGGAGAAAGGGAAGGTCAAATAGGCGTTAAATAGGCGTTCTCTTTCTCCTTTTAACTTAGGGCAGGGCTAAAATTTTACAATTTTTCATTCAAATTTTGGTTAAGGGGTATGCTAGCCTTGTAATTTGGATTAAAATCAGATGGTAGGGAATGCTTGTGCTGGAGTCTGAGCATTTTAAGTAGACAGGAGACGGAGGTGAAATTTTGAACAACCAGCTCGCGTGGTGGACAATCTGGTTTCTGATCCTCGTTTTGTCCGCCTTTATTGTTCCCTTTACTTTTCTGTCCGGCGTTTACAAGGTAACAGGAGCATTTCTTTACTGGGGGGTATTTGCAATAGTAGCAATAATCAGTGTTGGAATTATAACCAGTAAATGGGGGAACGGTAGATGAAAGCGTCATACATTTATCTGACTGTTTTAGCCTATTTTTTGCTTGGGACAATTGTTGCCCTTTATGCCAAGCGGAACATGGTCAGGGACGTTTCCGATTTCTTCATAGCCAACCGGACCATCAGCGGTTTTGTCGCGGCCCTTACCTACAGCGCAACAACGTACAGCGCCTTCATGCTGGTGGGGCTGGCCGGTTTGACCTATATCGGAGGTGTGGGCGCCTGGGGTTTTGAGTTAATCTATTTATCAGGCCTGGTCTTAGTAGCCTTCTTTGGCCCGAGATTCTGGCTGGCTGGCAAGAAGTACAATTACATAACTCCCTCCGAGCTGCTGGGGGACCGGTATCAAAGCAAAGGCCTGCAGGTTGTCACTGCGGTAGGCTCCATCATTTTCTTGATCCCGTACAGCGCCGTGCAGCTGATTGGTATCGGGACTTTGATGGAAGGGATGTCCGGGGGCGCCATACCCTTTATGGCGGGACTTCTGATTGCTACCTTTGTCGCCATTATCTGGGCCTACATAGGGGGAATGAGGGCTGTGGCCTGGACGGATTCCCTCCAGGCCCTGATTATGCTCATCGTGTCCTCCGTCTCGGTGCTTTTTGGGGTCTACGGGGCCTTCGGGGGCTTCGGGGGGCTCTTTGCCTCCCTGGAAGCGAAGTGCCCGGAGTGGCTGGCCGTCCCGGGCCCGGGCTATTTTAATCCGGCGACCTTTGTGGCCCTTGCCCTGCCGTGGTTTTTCTTTTCCCTCTCCAATCCCCAGGTCAGCCAGCGGCTCTTTATTCCCCGCTCCCTGGGCGCCATGCGGACAATGGTCATGGGATTTATGGTGTTTGGTTTTATCTATACATTTGTATCTATTGTATGGGGCTTATTAGCCCGGCTGCTGCTGCCGGACCTGCCCAGCGGCGATCTGGCCACGCCCAGCCTGCTGGCCTTGAATATTATTCCAATCTCAATTTCCCTGCTGGTCCTGGTTGGGATCACCGCTGCGGCTATTTCCACCATCAACTCAATCATTCTGACCCTGTCCTCCATGGTCTCCCAGGATATCCTGAAAGCCATGAATCCGGCCATAGCAGAAAGCAGGCTTTTCAACGTAGGTAGGCTCTTTGTGCCGCTGTTCGCCATCGTAGCGTTTTTGTTTGCCTCGCTGAAGCTGGGGCTGATAGCGGTCCTTTCGGTGGCCTCATCGGCCGGTCTGCTGGTGATTGTGCCGGCAATCATCGGGGCCTTCTTCTGGAAAAGAGGCACCGCGGCGGGCGCCATTACAAGTATTGTCATCGGCGGCATTGTGGCCTTCTGGTTCCAGTTCGGCGGTGTCAAGCCCCTGGGCTGGGGGCCGGGGGTCTGGAGCGGGATTATTGCAACGGTGCTCTTTGTTGTTGTCAGCCTTCTGACAACTCCTCCCAGGGAAAAGGCTGAGGAGTTTATGACTTACATCAACGGTGCTTTAAAAGAGAACAACGCCATTTGATTATGAGAAAAAAGCTTTTTAATTACGGGCAGGTTCAACTGGAAAAAATTATATAAAATAAAGGGAAAAATAAAGGACAATAAAACCAGGTAATAATTATGACAGGGGAGGCACCGTCAAGCCTCCCCTTCAAAATTTTGTTATGCCGTAGTGTTAAAACTCAGTCGTAAAGGATACGGTAAATCCGGTAATACTTCAGGACCTTTTGGACATAGAGGCGGGTTTCCTCAAAGGGGATCCGCTCGATGTCGCTGCTGTCACCGGTGAAGCCGGAGCCGGAGAGCCATTCCCTGACATTGCCCCGGCCGCCGTTGTAAGCGGCCAGAACCAGCACGGTATTATTATTGAACTCTTTTTTAAGGTCCGCGATATACCAGGCGCCCATATAGATGCTGGTTTCAGGTTCAAAAAGCCGGTCCGGATCAAAATTTTGCTCGCCCAGCTGGCGAGCAATCCACTGACCTGTATCCGGCATGATCTGCATCAGTCCCCGCGCTCCCCTGGGGGAAACCGCCTTGCTGTTAAACCCGCTCTCGGCTTTCATGATTGCGGCCAGGAGCAGGGGGTCCAGGTTATAAATTCTGGCGTAGTATGTGGTTGTGTCACGGTAGGGAAAGGGATAAAAAAAACGGCCTACCTTGTCAAGGTTAAAAAGCAACAGCGCAATAAACAGGATAAAAAGAAACCTGCGGGTCATTTTGCGCCTATTTATCCTTCTTCTGAAGACTTTTGCCATTTGATCACTCCGTTGCGAAGTTGGGTATTATTTAATATGTTATATGCCCTCCTTCGCCCGGAAATGTTTTTTTAACAGGTTTGCCCAGTGCTGGTCCACCTGCTTTATAGTTTCCGCCGGTTCACCGCTGTTGTCGATGATCCGGTCGGCATATTTCAGTTTTTCCTCCTGGGGAAGCTGGGCGGCGATGCGGGAGCGGATTTCCTCCGGGCTGAGGCCGTCCCTCCGGGACAGCCGTTCAATCTGCTTGTCCTCGTCGATTTTGACTACCCAGAGCTCGTCCACGTCAGTATGCAGGCCAACCTCGATTAAAAGAGGCGCATCAATAACAAGTACTTCCGGATGGGGTGAAGCGGCAGTCCGGGCCAGAAATTCTTTGATCTTGTCCTGGATGGCCTCCTTAATCCTGGCATGGGTAATTTCGTTCAGGCGTTCCCTTGCCCGGGGGTCAGCAAAAACCAGTTTGCCTGTGGCCTTGCGGTCCAGTTCTCCGTTTTCCTTGAGGATGCCCGGGCCGAAGCTGGCAACGAGTTCCTCCAGAGCCGGGCTCCCCGGTCGGACGACGTCCCTGGCCACCTGGTCGGCGTCAATTATTTCCGCCCCCAGGGCTTTCAGCCGGCGGGACACTGTGCTTTTTCCACTTCCTATATTTCCGGTAAGCCCTATGACAGGCATGTTATTCCTCCATATAATCCTTTCCCTGTTAATTCGCCCTTTGAAAATAGTGTTCCTCTAAAGGGTAATGGTAATTAAACAAAAAAATAGCCGGAGGACTATTAGCCGGCTAACCCTTTTGACCCGTTCCTGACTCACACTTAACACAATATATCTAACAGATAATTCAAAATGGATAATACTCAACGGGTATGCAACAGGTATATTACTTAATAAATCTTGTACAGGCCCAGCAGAATTAGAATACACCCCGGAAGAAGGCAGATTTGCTGCCCCATTCCCCTGAGCATGATGGCGCGGCCCAAGAGGATGCCCAGGTAGGTCAGCAGGAAATGGCCAAGCCCCACCACCAGCGCGGTAAAGCTGGCGGAAAAGCCGAGCATGGATACCGCAAAACCGGCGGCAAAGGAATCCATGGCCAGGGCCGCACCCAGAAGGACAGCCTCCTGGGGTGAAATGACACCGGAGCTGTCCTGGTCGGCCCGGGCCGGTTCTTTCAGGATCTGAATAACCAGCCCCAGGGGCCGGATCTGAATCCTGAACAGCCTTACTGTGCTGTTTTCCCTGCTCCGGTCTTTCTCTGCCAGTTTGGCCCGGCGGGTTTGAAGCAGCACCCAGAGGCCGATGCAAACCAGCAGGATCCCGCCCAGCCTGTGAGCTATGGCTTCCGGGATAAGGACAAGGAGCGCCTTTCCACCCGCCATGGATATGCTGATGGCAGCTACGGAGATCAGGCTGATAATCAGGAGGGAAAGCAGGGGGACTTTAATTTGCCTGGCGCCGTAAGCCAGGCCTGCAACAAGGGAGTCAATATTCAGGGCCAGGGCGAAAAGAAAATAAGAAAGCAGTTCCAAACCTCTTTGCCTCCCATGGATTAGATCTAGCTTTTTGTTTAATCTATGGGGACAGCAAAGCGTTGGTTCCTGCCAATCAATGGCTTGGGGGCTAGCTGGCTCTACCTGACTTTACCTGGCTTTCTGGCAGGCAGGGCAGTAGTAGGAGCTGCGCCCGCACACCTTTTTTTTAACGATGATTTCACCGCATTGGCTGCAGGGCTTGCCTTCCCGGCGGTAAACCTGAAGCTGATCCTGGTAGCTGCCCGACCGCCCTTCACCGTCCACGTAGTCCCGGACAGTGGTTCCCCTGCATTCAATTCCTTCCTGGAGGACTTCCTTGATGGCCCGGTAGAGGGAGGCAATTTCCCGGGGGGTAAGAGTCTTGGCCAGGCGCTCCGGGTTAATTTTAGCCCGGTGCAGTGCCTCGTCGGTATAAATATTTCCCAGGCCGGCTAAGAAGGTTTGGTCCAGTAGCAAAGGCTTGATCCGGGTGTGGCGGCGGCGCAGTTCTTTTTTCAGGTAGTCCCTGGTAAATTCGGGCTCAAGCGGCTCAACCCCCAGGTTTTTGAGGCCGGTGAGGCTGTCCAGGGATGTGCCGGTTACCAGCCACAGCTGCCCGAACTGCCGGACATCCGAAAAGTGGAGCTGGGCCCCGTTACTCAAATCAAAGACAACGTGGGTGTGCTTGGCCGGGGGGGTGCCGTTTTCGCAGTAAACCAGGCTACCTGTCATCCGCAGGTGGACCACAAGATGATAACGGTCGCTTAAATTTAAGATCAGGTACTTGCCGCGGCGGGTGAGCTTTATGATTTTTTTGCCTTCAATCCCTTTGACAAACTGTTCGGGATCCGGAGCCTTGATTATTTTAGGCAGGTATACATGGGCGCCGCAGAACTTTAATCCGGTTAGCTTGGTCTGGAGCGTTTGTCTGACGGTTTCCACTTCGGGAAGCTCCGGCATGTATTTCATCCCCTTAAGTCTATTTTGCGTCATACCAGTTTTTGCCTGTCTTAATTTCAACTATGAGCGGAACGTCCAGGACCAGCGCGTTTTCCATGCAGCGTTTAACCAGTTCCTGCAATTGCTCGATTTCATTCTCCGGTGCGTCAAAAATCAGCTCGTCATGGACCTGCAGGATCATTTTTGCCTTCAGGCCGTGCTCAGCCAGTTCCCTGTGAATACTGACCATGGCCAGCTTGATGATGTCCGCTGCGCTGCCCTGAATGGGCGTATTCATAGCGGTTCGTTCAGCGGCATTGCGCACGATCCGGTTGGGGCTGAAAAGATCCGGCAGGTAGCGCCGCCTGTTTAAAAGGGTGGTAACGTAACCCCTGGACCGGGCTTCCCGGATAACCCGGTCGATATAGGACTTGACTCCCGCATAGCGGGCAAAGTAGTTCTCGATATAACGCCTGGCCGTCTGCCGGTCCACCTTGATGTCCCTGGCCAGGCCGAAATCGCTCAGGCCGTAGATGATCCCGAAATTGACCGCCTTGGCCCGGGAGCGCATTTCCCGGGTTACCTCCTCCAGGGGCACCCCGAAAATCTCCGAAGCTGTCCTGGTGTGAATGTCCTCACCTTCCCGGAAGGCTTTAATCAGCACAGGGTCGCCGCTGACGTGGGCGAGAATGCGCAGCTCAATTTGGGAGTAGTCGGCCGTCAGCAGCAGGTTATCCGGCCGGGAAGGGATGAAAACCTTGCGGATGAGGCGTCCCATCTCCAGCCGGATGGGGATATTCTGCAGGTTGGGCTCGGAGCTGGACAGCCTGCCCGTGGCGGTAACCGTCTGGTGGAAGGTGGTATGGAGCCGCCCGGTCTCCGGGTTAACAAGTTCCTTAAGGCCGTCGGTGTAAGTTGATTTCAGCTTCATCAACTGCCGGTACTCCAGTATTTTGGCCACCACCTCGTGGGCCATGGCTAGTTCCTCCAGCACCCCGGCGTCGGTGGAATAGCCGGTTTTGGTTTTTTTCAGGACGGGGAGCTTGAGGTCTTCAAAGAGCACTTTTCCCAGCTGCTTGGGTGAGTTGATATTGAACTCCTGGCCGGCCAGGCTGTAAATTTCTTTTTCCAGGCTGCTGAGCTGCTGGCCAAGTTTCTCCGACATTGCTTCCAGCTGCAGCTTGTCTACAGCCACTCCCTCAATCTCCATTCCGGCAAGGATCCGGACCAGGGGCATCTCAACATCGTAGAAGAGCCGGTCCTGCTCCTGGAGCTTCAGCTTTTCGTCCAGAAGCCGGGCCAACTGCAGGACACAGTGGGCCCTGGCTGGAAGTTCACCCTCATCCCTGGGCAACACCTCGTTCAGGTGCTCCAGGGCGACATCTTCCAGGGACCGGTTGGGTGCGGCCGGGTTCAGCAGGTAGGAAGCAATCATGGTATCAAAGGCAATGGCTTTGATATCTATACCCAGCCGGTGGAAAGTCCAGATCAGCTCTTTTCCGTTATGGCAGTATTTTTTAATCCCGGGGTCCTCGCAGACGGCTCTTAAGGTCTCCAGCACCCTGTCCCGGAAGTCTCCAGCACTTTCATTTGCAGGCTGCCCGTCGCTGAGCTCAAGGTAATAGGCCCTGGGCCCCTCCAGGACGAAGCCGGCGGCCAAGGTCCTTTCCGGGGCGGGGCCGGGCACGGCTGCCAGGGCAACCAGACCGGATTTCTGCGCGGCTCTGGTGAACTGTTTCAGCCGGGCTGGAGTATCCAGGCGCTGGTAATCGATGGTGTAGGGGGCCAGATCAGCTCCGGCCAGGGCTTCTTTGGCCGTTTTCCGGCCCCTGTTCCGCCCGGCCTGGCCTTTGCCCTCTTCCTCGGCGCCCCGGTTATCCTGGTAGATGGACTTGATCAGGCTTTTAAACTCCAGTTTCTTGAAAATTTCCAGGAGTTCTTTGTAGTCCGGCCCTTCCCAGGCACAGCTGTCCAGGTCGATTTCCAGGGGGATCTCCCGCTGGATGGTCACAAGCTTTTTAGACAGCTCGGCCTGTTCTTTATATTTTTTTACCTGCTCACCGGTGCGGCCGGTCAGTTCGCCGGCAGCAGCAATGATATTTTCCAGGCTGCCGTATTCCTTCAATAGCCGGGAGGCAGTTTTTTCTCCAATGCCGGGTATGCCTTTGATGTTATCGGAAGAATCCCCCGTCATACCCTTGAAATCAGTATACTGGCGGGGTGTAACCCCGTACCTGTCCCAGACTTTCCCCTCGTCATATTCGTCCAGCTCACTAATACCTTTTTTGGTCAGCCTTACCCTGGTTAAGGGGGAAACCAGCTGGAGGGCGTCGCGGTCGCCGGTCACGATAATGCTTCTCAGGCCGGCTTGTTCCGCTTTGGCTGAAAGGGCGCCGATGATATCGTCAGCCTCATATCCATCCAGTTCGTAGATTTTTATCCGGAGGGCCCTGAGGACGTCCTTCAAGATGGGAAACTGGGGCCTCAGGTCGTCCGGGGTGGGGGTGCGGGTCGCTTTGTAGTCCTCATACTGGTCGTGGCGGAAGGTAAGGGGGCCTTTGTCAAAGGCGACCGCAATCCGGGCCGGCTGCTCCTGGGCGATAATTTTCAGCAGCATGTTGGTAAAACCGTAAACTGCGTTGGTCATCAGACCCTGGCTGGTGGACAGGGGCGGGATGGCGTGAAAAGCCCGGTGGACCAGGCTGTTGCCGTCGATGATAATTAGGATATCCTGGGACATTTTTTTGCACCTTTCCCGGGGATTCACCCGGCTATTTTCAATGTTATTTACTATTTTATTATTTCACCACCTTAACCAAAATACCTTCCCCGTAAGGTAATAAAGCCGCCCAGGAAAAAAATGCAGGAGTTTCTCCCGGCGAGGAGAATAAGTACTAGATAAAGACCGTAAGGGATAGGGGTGTTCAAGCTGCGCAGATTACTGGTTATAGCGCTTGTATTGGTATACGCACTTGTTTTTTGGAATGCTAAACCGTTGCTTGCTGCCGAAGGCGGGGAGATTGGACCGGACACCTTTGTAGAGGTGTTTACTTATATTAAGGAGGTTCATATTAATAACCCTGATTCCGCTACGCTGTACCGGGGGGCCATTGAAGGGCTTATCGACACCCTGGATGACCCCTATACAGAGTACATGAGCCCTGAGGATTTTGAGGAATATACCCGCTACCTGGACAATACCTACGCGGGTGTGGGTATCGAACTCCTGCCCGGTGAAGGCTATCCGAAGGTTTTGGACACTATCGATAACACGCCTGCTAAAAGGGCCGGGATCAAGCCGGGGGATTTGCTGATTGAGGTAGATGGGGTCGATGTGTACAACGAACCCCTGGACATGGTTGTGCAGAAGGTGCGCGGCCCGGAAGGCACAACCGTCAAACTGACTATCCGGAGGGAAGGCCAGGAGGACTTCGTTCTGGAACTGGTCCGGAAGAGTATCAATGCCCCCACTGTATACAAGGAGATGCTTGCAGGTGGAACCGGCTATCTCAGGGTTTATAACTTCAGTTCCGATACAGCGAACGAGTTCAGAAAGGCTCTAACTGAACTAATCCGGGAAGGAGCTGCGCAATTGATCCTGGATCTGCGAAATAACCCGGGCGGTTACCTGCAGGCGGCGGTGCAGGTAGCAGGGAACTTTCTAGAACCCGGCGAGCTGGTTGTCAGTACGGTTGACCGGAAGGGCGTGCGGACAGAATACCGTACGGAGGAAACCCCTGTCTTCAAAGGCGGGGATGTGGTGGTGCTGGTGAATGAATACAGCGCAAGCGCTGCGGAATTACTGGCAGGAGCCCTGCAGGATCACGGCGTTGCCGTTTTACTGGGTAGCCGGACCCATGGCAAGGGCACTGTCCAGGGGTTAATATCCCTGGATTCCGGCGGTGCCCTGAAGATTACCCAGGCCAGGTACCATACTCCAAAGGACAGAATTATCGATGGTCAGGGCCTGGCCCCTGACGTCCAGGTGCTTACTCCCGGCCTGCAAATCGTTGCGGCGCGACGCTATCTGGAACAGCCGGAAAAAGTTACAATCACCTTTGAACTGGACAGTCCGGAAGCTTTTGTTAATGGAGAATCCGTTGTTCTCCTGTACCCGGTAATCCAGCGTTCCGGCGAAATTTACCTGCCCCTGCGTTTTGTAATGGAGTCCTGCGGCTGGCGTGTGGACTGGCAGGAACGCGACGGAAGCATCATGGTCAGCGGTTCCGGTTTGGACTTGGTATTGTATCCCGGTGACGGGCGGGTCATTGATAGCGGGCGCAGCAGGCCGGAAACACTACAGCTTATGAATGAAAACGGAGCAACCTACTTCCCTGTTGCAGGCGCCCAAATTTTTGGACTGGATTTAAAAATTGACGGCAGTCATGTAAGCATTGAGAAATCCCTTTGATTATGATATAAATAATCCTAAGTTTTTTTGTTAAAGAAAAAGCCGTTGTGGCATAGCATATACGGGAGGATAGTTTACATGCCCAGAACAGTAAAATTATGTCCCTGCGGCAGTGGTAAGCCCTATGAGACGTGCTGCCGGGACCGTGACCGTAAAGCTGTCTTTTCCCTGGAACAGGCCAGGTGGAGGAGGGCGGCCCAATCCCTGCGCCGCAGCCTTGGCCTCTATGCTGACCAGCCCTCTTTTGCCTGGGATGCAGCCCGGGCCCAGGATCTCTACCTGGGCTGCCTGGACCAGCAGCTGACGGCTTGCGAAGATGATTTTACCATGGAGCGTTGCTTTGAGTGGTTCATTTTTGATTACAAGCTGAGCAGTGGAAAGACCGTTCTGGAAACATTCAGGGAAGAAAATTTACACAATCTTGACCGCTACCAATTGACCCTTGCCAGGCAATGGACCCGTGCCCGTATTTCCCTTTATGAAGTAACGGGGATTATCCCCGGCGAAGGGCTTCTGATTAAGGAAATCTTCGGACGCAAGGAAATCCTGGTGCGTGACTTAAACGCTGCAGCAGAAATAGATGTGGGCAGCATTTTATTTATGAGGGTCCTCAAGGTAGGCGAGGAATATGAGTTTTCAACCAGCGGCCTGGCTTTGCCTTGCGAATACGGCGAGCAGCTCCTGGAACGCCTGTACCGCGACCGTCAGGAATACTACTGGGAAAAGAACACTGAACCCCGCGGTTGGGTAACTTATTTCAAGGAAAGGGCCCATGTAGTTAACGCTATTGTAATGGAGCTGGGTTTCTCAAGTACCCGCAACGGCAGCACGGCCAGCAACGAGGAAGTTGAACGCTGCGCCATTCTGGCCATTGATGACTGGTTGACTTCCCTGGAAAATATGCAAAAGTTGGACTGCTTCAGGATAATCAATATTTTAAAGGACAGCTCAGGGGTGTTTCGCCAGGCGACAATATCCATCCTGGGCCGGCCATGCACTCAAAAAACCTGCGAACTCCGGCCGGTTGTGGGCCAACTCCTTTTGACTCCCTACTTCGCAATTTTAAAGGCAAACACGCCCCGGGAAATGCAGGAGAGCAAAAAAATACTGGCCTTACTTGACGAACTGGCCGCGCAGGAAAATAGCCTGATTCCGGACCTGGGCGGGATTGACAACGAGGAGCCCGGCCTTTGCCTTACAGAGGGTCCTTCCGGAAGTCCTGACAGGGAACCGGAAAAGTACACCTGGCCGATGCCCGGCTACGCCATTGTAGCAGGCAGCGTTCAGGACGGGCTGCAAGCCCTGGGCTACACCCCGAAGCAGCAGAAGGGAGCGCTCAAGCTCTGGTATGATTTCTGCTCCAAGGAACATCCCGCTATTCGCAAGACAGCAGTATGGACCGCCGCGGTGATCTATGCCTTTGCCCGTCTGGAAATGGAAAAGGGTCTAAAGCAGCAGGAATTGGCCTACCGTTACGGGGTGTCTTCTTCAACCATTTCCTCCCGCTTTAGGCTGCTCTGCCAGGCCCTTCAGCTGGTAACCTTCGACAAACGCTACTCCACAAAGAAACCCCGGGGAGGGCTTAAGGCTAACAGCCCCCTGCTAAAAGGGAATTAAGAAAGCTTTGATGGGGAACCATGTTTGCTCTGTTTTACACATAGTTTAACCGGCACTTGTGATTGAAGGAGGGTGCTGTTGACTGAACTGATTGAGGCGGTGTTGAGGGCAGTAACAAATGCCATTGCAGCGCTGGGGTACTGGGGCATTGGTATCGGCATGGCTATAGAAAGCGCCAATATTCCCCTGCCCAGTGAAGTTATCCTGCCCTTTGGAGGTTATCTTGTATCCACGGGACAACTGGAGTTTTACCGGACGGTTATGGCGGGGACGGTGGGCGGTACCATCGGTTCTGCCCTTTCCTATTACCTGGGCCTGTGGGGCGGTCGTCCCTTTTTGGTCAAGTACGGGCGTTATTTCGGCTTTTCCATGAAGCACTTGGCGCTGGCCGACAGGTGGTTTGAGCGTTACGGGGAGGCCACGGTTTTTTTTACCCGGCTGATGCCCATCGTGCGTACATTTATCTCGCTACCTGCCGGTATTTCCCGCATGAATTTTACAAAATTCCTGGTCTACACCTTTTTCGGTTCGTTGCCCTGGAGTTTTTTGCTTACCTACGCAGGGCTCAAGCTTGGGCAAAACTGGGAAGACATCAAGCCCTGGTTCCACAGGCTGGACCTGGTGGTGGTCCTGGGCCTTGCCGTTGTCTTGCTTTACCTCTGGCGCAACCGTAAGAATATTCTTTAGAAGAATACGGATGGCCGTTGATGGTAGGGTGATAATGAGATGGGATATAACCTGTTAGATTCTATTAAGGATCTGGATGCAAGCTGCTTTAAATGGATTAACGGTAGCCTGCATAATTCTTTTTTGGACGGGTTTATGCCCCTGTTGAGCTACGCCGGGCAGGGGGGGCTGATCTGGATTGCCCTGGGCCTGTTCTTCTTTATTTTTGGCAGTAGATCCTGGAAAAACGCAGCCCTGCTGATGCTGCTGGCCCTCTTTGCCAGTTTCCTGGTGGACGAGGAGCTCTTGAAAAACATTTTTCGCCGGCCCAGGCCCTTTGAAACATTTGCGGTGACTAATCTGCTGGTCCTGCCACCCGACTCCTACTCTTTTCCTTCCGCGCACACAGCCAACGCCTTTGCATCCGCCCTGGTCCTGGCCCGGAAAATCCCTCCCGTTGCCGGTCCGGTACTGGTCCTTGCCCTGCTGATGTCTTTCTCCAGGGTTTATGTGGGGGTGCATTACCCCCTGGATATCCTGGCCGGCGCTTTCGTAGGCGCGGCCTGCGCCCTGTTCGTGCTGAAACTGGAGAAGCGGTTCTTCCGGGGAGGGGAGGAAGTTGAAGCAAAAATCCATCACCTGCCCTAAAAAACAAGGTAGAAACACTAAAGCCCGCTTGCAGCGGGCTTTAGCTATCCCTGCAGGCAAACAGCAGGAATAACCTTTGATGACATTTGAGATAATAGCACTAGAGGAAAGGAGGGTTGTTTTTTTGACAAGAATAAAAAAGACAGCGGTTCTGGTAATTGCCTTGCTCATTGGCCTGTTAATTGTTTCCGGCTGCAATGCCCTGCGCAAACCTGCCCCGGAAAATAGACCAGAATCCCAGGTACCGGCGCCGGCTGTGCCATCCCGGGAGCCCATGCCCACCAGCCCTGAGGAGGTTGACAGGATAGCTACAGAACTGGCTCGTGTTGCCGGCCAGGTGTCCGGCGTGAACGGGGCTACCGTGGTTATATCGGGTACGACGGCATACGTGGGCATTGACCAGAAAGCAGGCCTGGAGAGTGAAGAAACGGAACGGATCAAACGGGACGTCAGCAATGCAGTGAAGGCGGCTGAACCCCGTCTGACAGCTGTTTACGTCAGCAGCGACCCCGACATTGTTTCGCGTTTGCGCCAGATTGCAAGTGGTATAGCTAGTGGTCAGCCTGTTTCTGCTTTCGATAAAGAACTGGCCGAGATTGTCAAGAGAATATCCCCAACAGCCAGGTAAAATAGACACGCCGGCGCGCCAGCAAAAAAACCGCATTTTTGGCATGCGGTTTTTTGCTTAATCGGCCAGGCCGGGACCGAGCTCCAGCAGGGAGGAAACTGTAACCAGTTTGTAACCTTCCTTCCGCAGCTTCTCAATGACCGCCGGGAGCGCCTGGGGAGTCTGGGAGGCTGTATCGCTGGCGTTTAACAATATGATGGAGCCGGGCTGGATACCATTAAGAACGTTGTTAACAATCTGATTGGGGCCAGGTGTCTGGATGTCCAGAGAATCCAGGCTCCACTGGATTAACCGGTAGTCCTCCTTAGCCACGGCCTGGAGAGCAGCATCCCAGTTTCCCCCGGTTATTCTGAACAGGGCGGGGGAGACGCCGGTTACTTCCTGGATGTCGTTCCGGCTTTTAGCCAGCAAATCTTTGAAAGCTGTGTCCGCCCTTACTCCGAATCCGACCAGGCCTTCCCAACCGCCTCCAATTTCGTGCCCTTCGTGGACTATCCTGCGAGCCAGTTCCGGGTAATTCTTTGCCCATGTGCCGCCGATGAAGAAAGTAGCCTGTACGTTTTCCTTTTTCAGGACATCCAGGACAGGGCCGGGGACCCTGCTGCCCCAGCTGATATTGAAAGTCAGGGCCGCAATTTTTTCATCGGTCTTGACCCTGCAGATGACCCCGGACCCGGTGTTCGGACCTCCCCCAGGCATAAGCAAGGCGGCGGTCAGGAATAGGGCCGTCAGGCCAAAGAGGGAAGCTGTGAGGATAAGCCTGATCATTTTAGAGGTATTAATGTAGTAAACTCTCATTGCTCTACCCCGCTTGTCTCGTAATTTATTTAGTATATTTTACCAAATTTGTATGATCCTTGGGAACAAAATAGTACTTCCTTTGGGCGTTTTTTTCTTTTTTATAAAACCACACATATTATCAATACCAGGGGGTTGTAAAATGCTTTCGGTGCTGCAAAAATTCAAGAGCAGGATCCTGGCGCTTGCAGTTTTGTTGCTGTGCCTGCCCGGCGCTGCGGTGGCGGCCCCGCCTGAAATAACAGCCGACGCTGCCGTCCTGATGGACGTGGAGAGCGGGCAGATTTATTATGCCAGGAAACATATGCGCAGAGCCGAGCCAGCCAGCCTTACCAAAATCATGACGGCGGTGGTGGCCCTGGAAAACGGCAACCCCAACGATGTGGTAACGGTGAAAGGCAGGGCGGCAGCGGTATCCATGGGTTCGATTGTTGACTTGAGGAAGGGTGAAAAGCTCACCCTGGACGAGCTGCTCAAGGCGGCGCTGATCTGCTCCGCCAACGATTCCACCGTCGCCATCGCCGAGCATGTGGGGGGCGACCATGACCGGTTTGTGGAAATGATGAACGCTAAGGCTTGGACCCTGGGTATGTTCGGCACCAGATTTAGAAACACCAACGGTTATCATGACCCGAACCATTACACCACCGCCTATGACCTGGCGATGCTCACGAAATACGCCCTGGGCATTCCCAGGTTCAACGAGCTGGTACAGACCCGTGAAACCACAATGTACTGGATCGAGCCCCCCGGCAGGGAGGAAAAGCTGCGCAACAGCAACCGGCTGTTGTTCGACGGCTACGAGGGAATTGACGGTGTAAAAACGGGCACAACGCCAGCGGCAGGCAACTGCCTGATCGCCTCCGCCACACGGGAAGGCCGCCGCTTAATCGCGGTTGCCCTGCACAGCGACAACCGTTACGCAGACTGCATCCGGCTGCTGGACTACGGTTTCGAGGTAGTAAAGCCTGTTACAGTGGCAGGCGCCGGCGAAAAAATAGCCGCTGTTGCCGTCACAGGGGGTGTCTTACCGGAAGTGGAGGCCGTGGCTGAAAGGGAACTGCAGGTACGCATTGACCCGGACGAGTTGCCCAACCTGGAAAAAAGGGTGGAAGTTTATGATGTGCTGCCGGCCCCGCTGAAAAGGGGACAGAAACTGGGCGAGCTCGTCTGCAGCCTGAACGGGCAGGAGCTGGGACGGGTTAGCCTGGTGGCCGGAAAGGACGTGCCGAGGGCCGGGTGGCACAGGCAGTTATGGGATAAAGTGTTTAATTGAGAAGCATTAAATGATAAGCTTGACATTTGTCCTCCCATAAGGCATAATAAATAATGCTGACAGCTTAATGGGCGGGTAGTTCAGTGGGAGAACGTCTGCTTGACACGCAGAAGGTCGGAAGTTCAATTCTTCTCCCGCCCACCAGTGAAATCAAGCCCTCCGGGGTGCGCGTCACACGCCCGGAGGGCTTTTTTATACCTGTTTAGTGCCCGGTGCGCCTATCTGGTGCCGGGCACCTGGTTTTCCGTGGTACCAGAAGCGGCTATAATTATAACAGAGCAAATATTTTCCTGGATGTGTAAATTAAGTGCGAAATACCCATAAAACAATCGATTTATGCCGAACTACGGAGATAGCAGCGTGACAAAACCCGGCCGGCGCGCCGGGTTTTATCCTGGCAAATTTCAGGCTCTTCATCAGGATCTTGAAACCTGGCTGTATTCCTTTTCCCACTTCTTCAGCAGCCCGGTATTAATACTTAATGAACCTTTCTCCCGGAATCCCACAGATGCTGCATTTTTCGGGAACGGATTTTTCGATATTCCCGCAGACAGGGCAGAGGTAATAGAAAACCTCTTCAGTCTGGTCAAGATTTTCCAGCGCATCCTGATAGAGTTTGGCATGAACTTCTTCAGCCTTCATTGCTAGTGTAAAGGCCTTGACTGCAGCTTTGTTTCCCGCGGCTTCAGCTTCCTCTACAAATGGGGGGTACATCTCTTTATACTCATAGGTTTCGCCTGCAATGCCGTCTTTCAGGTTATCCGCAGTTGAACCAATTTTCCCTGCAACCTCAAGCTGTTTTAAGGCGTGCAGTGTTTCAGCATCAGCTGCGGCCCTGAATAATTTAGCAGCATTGAGTTTCCCTTCTTTTTCAGCTATTTTGGCATAGGCAAGGTACTTTCTGTTGGCCTGGGATTCTCCGGCAAATGCCGCCATCAGGTTGGCAAGGGTTTTGTTTTCATCCTTTGGATTCTTCTCCTCATTTTCATCTAAAATTTTTATTAGTTTTTCAACTACTTCTCGAGGGAAGCCTTCTGGCTCTTGCTCGAGCAGTGACTGCAAGAATTTCCTAGTGTTTGGGCTTTGTGGAAGCATATAACCTGCTTCCCGGGTAATATCCTCTGCCATAATATGGTTGGATTTTTCAATGGCTTTGGCCAATTTCCCCGGCAAACCTGCAGCTATGCTTTCCTGTTTTGCTTTGCTAAGCAAAAGCGTGTTCAGCGCCTTAACAACAGATTCGGTTTTAGGCTGCTGGGGCGGATACTCAAAGGGTACCATGGAAATTGCCCCGGATGGGCAGGCATCAGCACAGTCGCCGCAACCTATGCACTTTTCGACATCAATAATACTGTTCTCGGTGTCTGTTGCTCCGGTAGGACAGACATAGAGGCACAAACAGTCCTTGGTACATAAGCGTATGTTTCTTACTGCATATTTCTTAGTCATCCCTATTACCTCCCTTCAACCTTTTCGAATTTCCAGTTTGGTACTTTGCAGACGGGGCAAACTTCTGGCAGTTCATCTCCTATATGCACAAATCCACAAATAGTACAAACATAAACATCAGTATTTTCAAGCATGGCTTCTCCCTCTTTCTGATACCGGCTTAAGAGGGACTTTAATATACGGGTAACCTTCTCACTCCAGGTCAAAGCACGGAGCGCGCCCCGGTCCTTTACTTCTGACGCTACGGCCCAGGCATTTGGAAAACCCTGCTCAAGGTCTTCTTCGATGAGAGCAAGCAGTTGGCTGAAAGCCGGATCCTTTGCTGGTTCTGATACTGATTTAAAATAGTCGGCTAATTGTTTAAACAGGGATGATTGTTCCGCTTTATATTGTTTTTCACATCCCCGGGCAAGATTTGAACAAAGCGCACTGATCTCCAGGGGGGATAACTGCTGCCTGTCTGAAGATGCATCAATTACCGGTTTCGGTTTTTCTTCACGAACTGGTGCAGATTCACCCTGTTTCTCAAATTCTGATTTTGCTGCCCCGCAGACCGGGCAGGCCCAATTATCCGGCAGGTCTTCCCACTTTGTACCCGGCGCAATGCCATCTTCTTTTATTCCACTTGCTTCGTCATAGACAAATCCGCAAATGGAACACGCGTATTTAGCCATAGCATAACCTCCCTTTATTTGATTTTGTTTTATATTAGAAAGACTCTTCTGCAGAGACCTTTCAAATATACGTTTCTATCGTTGAACAATAATTATTTAAAAACTTAGGAACAAAGAGCATTTATCGATAGAACAATTAATTATATCAATTATGGCACCCAACAGGATATACATAAAAAAGGATTGGTTTTTATAGATAATATAAGCACTATATGTAGTAGTATATCACATATATTTGAAAAAGTTAGAAAAATCTTCCGGATCCTAGTGTTCTTTCTACGGTGCGAAAGGCATTATTAAGTATTAATGCACCAGCATGTATTTACACCTGAAGATTTACTTGAATGCCACGTAAGGCCCCTGGCTTTAGCTATGGGGATAAAAAGCTAGCCGGGCGTTTGCACGGTAAACTTCTTCTTATATCAAAGTTAGGGTAAAGGTGTTGTAGGATTTTATCAGACAAAAGGAGAAATTATCACTGTCTTTGGAGAGAAGACTTGAAGGAGCTAGCTTTCGCTTAACCCCATGGCTTAAGGGAATCACTTGCCTCTTCAAAGGCGGTTATTCTCTTTTCTCTCAATTCTTTCTCAAGCAATGCCTTGAATTTATCAACAAACCCACCGCCTGCTCCTCCAGCCTGGACGCCGGGAGGGATCATGGCAGAGGGCGCGGTAACAGTTAACGGGGGGTAAAGATTTATGAAAGAATTCTTTAATGAACTGGATAACAGGGTTATTCAGCGAGGCTTGTGCACCGCCTGCGGCACCTGTGCGGGGGTTTGCCCGGCCGGGGCCATCGACTGGGTGGAGCTGGACGGTGAGCCGCAACCCCAATTAACGGGTACCTGTACCAATTGCGGCATATGCACGGCAGTCTGCCCCGGGGCGGATGTGGATCTGCCGGCTTTGGAGAGGTATGTTTTCGGCCGGGTGAGGCCTGAATCAATCCCGGATCTGGGTTATTACCGGGAGGCCAGGGTTGCCTGGAGCACCGATCCTGCAATCAGAAAACAGGGCGCCAGCGGGGGGCTGGTTACCGCGCTACTGGTTTATGCCCTGGAGCAGGGGCTTATCGACTGTGCCCTGCTGGCCGGTTTTCGGCGGGACGAGCCTTACCGTACCGAGGCCTGGCTGGCGGCAGGGAAGGAAGACATCCTTGCTGCTGCCCAGAGCAAATACGCCTGCGTACCGGTGAACACCCTTTTAACACGGGCAGTGTCGAAGGGTTACCGGCGCCTTGCCGTGGTTGGCCTGCCCTGCCAGATTCATGGCCTGCGCAAGCTCCAGGTGCTGGGCGAACCGCCCCTTCTGGTTAAAAGCATAGTCCTTATGGTGGGCCTCTTTTGCGCCTCCCAGTTTTATTACGAGGGTACACGCCACATGCTGGTGGAACATTTGGGTCTCATGGCCCAGGATGAGATTGCCGCCATGAGTTACCGGGGCGGGGACTGGCCGGGCCACCTGGTGGTGGAGCTTAAAGATGGCCGCCGGTTGACCCTGGACCGGCACCGGTATATGTACCACCACCTCATGCCGGCCTACAAGCGGGATCGCTGCGAGATGTGTGTGGACTGGTCGGCGGAACTGGCAGACATTTCCGTGGGGGATTACTGGGATCCCCAGGCCCGGCCCGGGAAGGCCGCCGGGACCTCTTCCTGCCTGGTGCGCACAGCCGCAGGAGAAGCTATCCTGGCCGGAGCCCTCAGAGGGAAATACATTGAAACAACCGCCCTGGAAGCCCCCAGGCTGGCGGCCGGGGTGGGGTTCGAACTGAAAAAACACGCGGCTGCCTTCCGCTTGAAGCAGCGGCGCCGTTTTGGCTGGCCGGTTCCTGACTACCGAAGGGATACTGACCACAATCCCTTTACCCGGGAGCTGCATCTGGCTCCGGAGACAAAAACCGGTAAGTAAGCCTGGGAATTCGTTCGTCTACTATAATGAGAATTAATGGGAATTAATGTAGTTTTTTTAGGGTAGGGGAGAGAGGTATAACAATAACAATTGAAGAAATTTAGCTTATTGGAAACAATTAATGTAGATAAATGCGATGTTTGTGGAAGCTGGTCTAAGGTAAACCCTGTACATGCCGTAGAACCTTATTGTTAGAAAAGTCATCTTTGATAAAAATTTTCTCTATACGAGAGATAGGGGATAATTTTATGAAAAGGTCCGTTTGGCTCCTGGTGATCCTTGTTTGTGCTGTTTTAATTGCCGGTTGCGCCCAGGAAGAATCAAACGTGCTCACTGTGGGTATGGAACTGGCCTACCCGCCCTTTGAAACAAAAGACCAGTACGGTAAACCTACCGGTGTGAGTGTTGATTTTGCAAAGGCTTTCGGCGATTATGTGGGCAGGCCGGTAAAGATTGAGAATATCAGCTGGGACGGGCTGATCCCGGCCCTGCAGACCGGCAAGGTGGACATGGTGATTTCCTCCATGACCATAACGGAGGAGAGGCTGGAAAAGATAGACTTTTCCAAGCCCTATGCAAAGGCTCTGCTGGCCCTGCTAGTAAACAGCAAGTCGGACGTCAACAGAGCAGAGGACCTGAACCGGGAAGGAAAGATGGTTGCTGTCAAGACCGGCTCCACCGGGCAAATCTATGCCGAAAAAAACCTGACGAAGGCAAAGGTGGTACCCTTTCCGGACGAAAGTGCCTGTGTTACAGAGGTTGTCCAGGGGAAAGCAGACGCGTTTATCTATGACCAGCTGACGGTTTACAGGAACAACAAGAAAAACCCTGATACCACAAAAGCAGTTTTCATACCCTTCCAGGATGTCGAGTACTGGGGAGTGGGAGTTAAGAAAGGCAACCAGGAACTCCTGGAACAGATCAACGCGTTTATCGATGAGTTCTATGCCATAAACGGGTTTGAGGCGATTACCGAAAAATACTTGAAAGAAGAGAAGGAAGCCTTTGATCAGAACGGCTTTGAATGGTTCTTTTCAGATTTATACAAGTAAGAGGACGTTATGACAATTTACAGTCTATTTATCAGGGACAAGGATAACAAAACGGCTTTTCTCCCGAAAGCCCTTAATATCTTAATCGCAGTGGCCCTTTTCATGCTGTTTTTTCTTTTCTCGTACAGGCGCCTGGGAATGGAGTTTGATTTCAGCTTCCTGTGGTCATTCCGCTATAGGCTGGCCCAGGGCTTTGTCGCAACTGTGGAGTTGAGCCTGGCAAGCCTTGTGGTCAGCCTGTTTATAGGGTTTTTATCGGCTCTGGCCAATAATTCGAGGATTCTCGTCATTTCATATTTTTCCAAGGTATATGTACAGTTTTTCAGGGGTACGCCGCTTATCATGCAGGTCTACCTGTTTTTCTATATCATTGGTACGGCCTGGGGCGTGGAAAACAGGTTTTTGGCCGGGGTCCTGATCCTTTCTATTTTTGAAGGGGCGTATATTTCGGAGATTATAAGGGGAGGCCTTGAGTCAATCGAACGTACTCAACTGGAGGCAGCCAGGGCCATCGGTTTGAAAAGCGGACAGACAATGCGCCTGGTAGTCCTGCCCCAGATCATAAAACGCACCCTGCCTTCCCTTGCCGGGCAATTTGCCTCTATCATCAAGGATTCCTCGCTCCTGTCCCTGATCTCCGTCATCGAGCTGACCCAGACCATCAGGGAAATCAGCGCTTCTAATTTTGCCATATTTGAAAGTTACATCTTCCTGGGCCTTTTGTACCTGACCCTGACCTTCCCCATCTCGATGTACACAAGGTACCTGGAGAGCAGGTACAGCTATGAGAATTGAACTGAAAGGCGTATCTAAAGTCTTTCCGGACGGGAACAGGGCGCTGGACAATATTACTTACCGGGAAGATTTTAATGCCCTGGCCATTATCGGGCCTTCCGGCGCAGGGAAGTCCACTCTCTTAAGAATTCTCGGAGGCCTCATAGAGCCCACATCCGGGGAAGTGGCCATCAACGGGAAGAGGGTCTGCTATGATGAAAAGCACCTCATCCAGTATCGCCGGAAAATCGGCTTTGTGTTCCAGGCCAAAGGCCTCTTTTACCACCTTACCGCCAGGCAGAACATCATTCTGCCGCTGGTAAACGTCCACGGGTATACAAAGGCAAGTGCGGAAGCCTCCGCCGATAAATTGCTCGACAGGTTCGGGCTGTTTCGGGACAGGCATAAATATCCCCATGAGTTGTCCGGCGGCCAGCAGCAGAGAGTAGCCATTGCCAGGGCTGTTGCTGTCAAACAAAAGCTGCTTTTGCTTGATGAACCCACAAGCGCCCTGGATCCGGAGCTTACCAGTGAAGTCCTGGATATGTTAGATGAACTAAGAAACGAGGGGTTGCATATTATTCTTGTAACCCACGAAATGGGTTTCGCCAAAAAGGCCTGTGACAAGGTTATGTTTATTGTACACGGCAGACTGGCGGAATGCGGAGACAGCAATAAACTATTCACCAGCCCTGAAACGGAGGAACTTGCCGGGTTTTTAAGCAAAGTACTGGAATGGAATGTCTCAATCTGAAGGGGCAGGATTTGCAAAGAAATGAATGGTATTAATAAATCAGGGAATCAATTTATAAGCACGCTATATGGCAATTTGGCTGGCTCCGCTGAAATTTAAGATTTTTGCCGGGTAAACCGAGGTCCCGGCATTTCAATTTATTAATGGATTGGCCTGATAAGGGGCAATTAGTTTTAATTTTTATCAATTTGGCTTTCTATACGATCAATTTAGCTTTTAAATGGCCGGGATTGCAGGCCAATCCATAATAATCATCTTAGGGAATCTCAACAATTCATGGGGAATTTGTGGTATTAATTAAAGGAGTTAAAAAACTGCAGGATACTATAGGTGTTGCTGATGAGGTTTCCAAGTAAAGATATCATCCGGGCACTGTCCAGCAGGAATTACCGCCTTTTTTTTACCGGGCAAGGCATCTCCCTCATTGGAACCTGGATGCAGTCCATAGCCATGAGCTGGCTGGCATACCGCCTGACGGGCTCCGAATTCCTGTTGGGTGTGATTGGATTTACCAATCAAATTCCAAGTTTGGTTTTTACCCCGCTGGCCGGCGTCCTTGCGGACCGGTGGAATCGCCACCATATGTTGATCGGAACCCAGGTCCTGGCTATGCTCCAGGCCTTTACAGCAGCCGTGCTGGCCCTTACCGGTGTTATAACAGTCTGGCACCTTATTGCCTTGAGTTTATTTCAGGGTCTGGTCACCTCCTTTGACATACCGGCCCGCCAGTCCCTGGTGGTTTTAATGGTAGATAAAAAGGAGGACCTGCCCAACGCCATTGCCCTGAATTCCTTTCTTTTCAACGGGGCCCGCCTGGTAGGCCCTACCGTCGCCGGCATTTTGATTGCCGTGCTGAGTGAAGGCATGTGTTTCCTGATTAACGGTGTCAGTTATTTGGCGGTGATTACGGCCCTGCTGGCGATAAGAATAAATGCCGGGCATAAGACGGAGCAGGATGCCAACCTCCTCCAGCAGTTAAAGGAAGGGTTCGGCTATGCTTTCAGTTCCGTTTCGATCCGGACTGTCCTGTCCTTTTCGGCAACTATCAGTTTTGCCGGCATGCCCTATTCTGTGCTGATGCCTGTGATAGCCCGGGAGGTCTTGTCCGGCGGGCCGGATACTTTCGGCTATTTGATAACGGCTTCTGGCCTGGGCGCTGTAACCGGTGCCCTATATATGGCTGTACGAAGAAACGTCGCCGGACTTAGCAGCCTGCTGCCGGTATCAATGGGTATTTTCGGCATAGGCCTGGTAGCGTTGTCACAATCCCGTGTTTTTGGGATATCCGTGCTGCTGATGTTGCTGACCGGTTTTGGCATGATGACTCATATGGCTTCCAACAATACCATTTTGCAAACCATTGTGGACGATGACAAACGGGGCCGGGTTATGAGTTTGTATACCATGTCCTTTTTCGGTATGGCGCCCTTCGGCAGCCTGGTGGCGGGGACGCTGGCAAGCCGTATCGGCGCGCCTGCAACGATTATGTGCTGCGGCCTAATCTGCCTGCTGGCGGCTATGTTGTTTGCCGGTAAAGCCTCAGTGATTAAAGGGGAAATCGACCGGCAAACCGGTAATACAACAATTTAAGGTTGTCAGGCGTCACCGGGACGGTTCCCGGTGAAAAACAGAGTTTTCGCTAGGCCGGGAGCTTAATAAGTAAAAGCAAGCGGCTAAAGCCATGATAGCCCTTCCTGGTTACGGGTGGGATGAATCTAATCCTTAAATAATCCTTATGATATCTGAATGAAGACAACGAAACAAATATACTTGCTCTCCTTTGGCTGAACCATTCCCATCACCCCAATATCGTCCCCTGGCGCTGCTTTGACAGCTCCGGCGGGTGTGTTGCGGTGATTTAGTGCTGTATAGCGTTAAGCATTTGGGCGTAATCTAACAGCAGGACCGCCCTTTGCTAGATAAACGGCTCTGGAAGGAATATTTGCAAAGATATAGAAGTTTTTAAAGGGTGATTGCTATATGGAAAAGAAAGGCAAGAGGACGAGGACAAAGTTTACCTGGGAGCTCTGGGCGGTTGTTATTATCGGCGCGATCATCTTCGCGCTTCCCATCCATCCGGACTACAAGTGGTTGCTGGCTATTCCGCTGTACGGTCTTTTTATTTTTTTATACTACAGGGCCAAAAAACGTTCTTCTTAAACCAAAGGTAGAGCGTTACCCGAAATAAGCTCCTTTCAGGATTTCGTAATAGTATATATTATAGTATAAATTTTTTTGAAGGGTTGGAATTATGCCGGAAAAACAACTTGAAGAAGGAAAGAAGCGTCTGGCTAAGGACGCCTTTGCCAGGCTGCTGGGTATCGAGCTTACTGAGATAAAACCCGGGTATGCCAGCGCGACTATGAAGGTTACGCCGGAATTGTTAAACGGAGAAGGGCTGACCCACGGCGGCGCTATTTTCGGGCTGGCGGACCTGGTTTTTGCTGCCGCCAGCAATTCCCACGGCAACCTGGCCCTGGCTCTGAACGTTAATATCAGTTTTATCAAAGCCACCCGCGGCGGCACCATCCTGAAAGCCGTTGCCAGGGAAGAGAGCCTGACCAGAAAAACCGGCCTGTACCGGATGGAGGTCAGGGACGAAAACGGTGAGCTGGTTGCGCTGGCGGAAGGCCTGGCCTACCGCCGTTCATAACTTGCCTTGGCCTTCCTGTGGCTGTGCCTGGCAATATTAAGTTAACCCCTGTTTTCTTTGCCTTTTACGCCCCGGTCTTTGTGGGGGGCGGACAACCCTTGAACCGGTGCCTTGAAAGCAAAAGAACCCTGGTTATACCGGGGCCCATCCATTAAGTTTATCCATTTGAAGCTTAATTGTCTGAAAGCCGTCTTATTCCGTATATTCGCGGTCTGAAGCTTTGACGCTCCCCAAATTGTTGATTAAACCGCGTTCTTTCATCTTGAGCCAGAAGGGAAGGGCGTGGTCGTAGATTTCGCTCACGGTGATTTTTTCGTACTTCGGCCGCAACATTTCCAAAGCTTGCTTTCCTATACCCCTTTGCCGGGGGTTCATCCCTATGGTCAGAACCCGGATTTCAAAGTTGTTGTTTTTTTTGAAACCAATGATCCTGACACCCCTGCCGAACTTGTAAATCGTCGCCCGCCTGTTTCCATAATAGCCTTCGCTTTCATGCATTTCGTGAAGCGTGTACATATCCTCCCCCTCCAATAGTAACAATATTAAGAATATTATAACAAATAAGACCGAAAAGAACAATGGTCCGGCTATAGATGGAATAACCAATTATGGAATCTTTGAACGGGGGCGTAACAATGGATTTTGACTTGATCGTCGTGGGGGGTGGCCCGGCCGGCATGCTGGGCGCGGCTGCGGCAGGCGCACAGGGCTTGAAGGTTGTCCTCCTGGAAAAGAACGACAGGCTGGGCAAAAAGCTTTCCCTCACCGGCAACGGCAGGTGTAATGTTACCAATTGCGGTGATTTCGAAGATTATCAAAACCACATCGTAAACAATAAAAAATTCCTGTACACTGCCCTCCACGTCTTCGACAGCTGCAGTCTCACCGGATTGCTCCGGGAGCTGGGCTTGAGAACCAGGGTGGAGGACAGGGGCAGGGTTTTTCCTGCTTCAAACAGCGCCGGTGATGTGCTCAAGGCGCTGCAGAAATACCTGGAACAGAACCGGGTGGAGGTACGGCTTCGTTCCGAAGTGGAGCGCGTCCTGGCCGGGAACGGGCGCGTGCAGGGCGTACTGGTCAGGGGGAAGGGCAGAGTGTCCGGCAGGAGCGTTTTGCTCGCTACGGGGGGCATGTCCTACAGGCAGACCGGGTCAACCGGCGACGGCCACCGCATGGCTCTGGAACTGGGCCATAACATTACAGGTCCTTTTCCAGCCCTTGTCCCCCTGGTGACTGCTGAATCCTGGGTCAAAGGCCTGCAGGGGCTGTCCCTGAAGGACGTCCTGGCCCAGGTGGGGGACGGTAAAAGGGCCATAGCGAAGAGGCGCGGCGACCTGCTTTTCACCCATTTCGGTGTTTCCGGCCCCGTTATTCTGGATCTCAGCAGTTTTTTGACCAGGGAGCCCCGTTTCCCGCTGGATCTGAAGGTGGACCTACTGCCCGGTTTAACCTGTCCGCTGGTGGAGGAGCAGCTGCAGCAGCTTTTTGCGGAAAACCCGGGCAAATCCCTGAAAAACGTCCTGGGCGCAAGCACCCTGGCACCCCAGAGGCTGGTTTACGTGCTCCTGGGACTGTCCGGAGTTGAGGGCAACAAGCAGGCGGCTCAGGTTAACCGGCAAGAGCGGGGGCAGCTGGCCAGGGTTATGAAAAACCTGGCTTTGACGGTTCTGGGGACCCGCCCGCTCAATGAAGCCATTGTAACCAGCGGGGGAATCGACATCCGGGAAGTTAACCCCTCCACGCTTGAGTCTAAAATCGTGGCAGGCTTGTACTTTGCCGGTGAAATTCTGGATACAGACGCCCTGACCGGAGGCTACAACCTGCAAATTGCCTTTTCCACCGGTTACTTGAGCGGGATCAGCGCCGCCCGGGAGCGCTCAGAAGGATAAACTATTAAGGAAAAATGAAGGACAGGTATCCTGGATCTGGTTAATCTTTGATAATACCTCTTGACTAATAAGGAATTAATCGCAATAATATATTAAGTAGTAAAATAAAATAAGTAAGGGGAGTAGCCGCCGGTTTAACCGGAGCAGGGCCGACAGTACGGTAGTAATACCCGGTTCCTGCAACCTTGCAATGGTTTGGCAAGACCTTCGTATTTTCAGGACGGAAATGCGGAGGTTTTTATATTTTTTAGCTGGGCCTTCGTTTTGCATGCCGGCCTGTAAACGATCTTATACTTATAACTTGTATGGAGGTTGATTAAATTGTATCTGGATCTACTTATTCTGGCAGCAGGTTTAGTCACAATCCTGGCCGGCGCCAATATCTTCACCAACGGAATAGAATGGCTGGGGAAGAGGTTGAACCTTTCCGAAGGCGCGGTGGGCAGTATCCTGGCAGCAGTGGGCACGGCCATGCCTGAAACAATGGTGCCTGTGATTGCCATTTTGTTCGGGCCCGGCGGGAACGCCCACGAGGTGGGCATCGGGGCTATCCTGGGCGCGCCCTTTATGCTGAGTACCCTGGCCTTTGGTGTCGTGGGCCTCTCCAAGATGGTGTACTGCCGGTGTCAGGATGATAAATCAATTGATTGCAAGCATTCCATCCTGATGAGGGATTTAAAATTTTTCATCCTGTTTTACTCCGCCGCCGTGGGGTCCGCCTTTATTCCTTATTACCTGCTGAAAGTGCCTGTGGCCCTGGCCCTGGTGGCCGGGTACGTCTACTACGTCAAGAAAACCCTACGGGACGGGGACGACCTGTCGGAGTCCGATTTAGCGCCCCTGACTTTCTGGCGGAAGAGCTCCCAGCCGCCCCTGGCCGTAATCCTTTTCCAAATCGGCTTTAGCCTGGCTTTAATTGCGGGCGGGGCGCACTATTTCGTGGACGCCCTGGGAGATCTGGCTACCAGCATCATGGTGCCGGCCCTGATCCTGTCCCTGATCATAACGCCGATTGCCACCGAGCTACCGGAGAAATTCAACAGTGTCATCTGGGTCAAGGGAGGCAAGGACACCCTGGCCATGGGTAATATCACCGGAGCTATGGTTTTTCAAAGTACCATTCTTCCCATGATCGGTATTCTCTTCACTTCCTGGCAGCTGACCCCCCTGGCCGCCCTCAGCGCCGGCCTGGCCCTGCTGTCCAGCCTGATTGTTTACCTGTTCGTGAAGAAACAAAGGGTGCTCAAGCCCCTGGTGATGATGTACCCTGTAGCCATCTATGGAATATTTTTATTATTTGTCATTACTATGATAATATAAGTAAGGAGGTGACAGGCTGCGAATGCCTGATGAACCGACTAAAATGAAATTAGACCGGCTAAAAAGAAATTAAATCGTTAAAAATATAAATTTGGGAGGTTATTGAATGAATAATTTAAAGGTCTTTCTTTTGATGGGCCTTCTCTCGGTAATTCTGGTCCTCATTGGCAGTGCGGTGGGAGGCCAGTCCGGTGCAATACTTTTCTTCTTAATTTCCCTGGCGATGAATTTCTTCACTTACTATTTCAGTGATAAAGTCGCCATTTCCATGACCCGTTCCCAGCCTGTATCCGAACGGGAGGCGCCGGAACTGTACAGTATCGTCCGCAGGCTGGCCCAGCGGGCCGGTCTTCCGATGCCCCGGCTTTATGTAACCCCTTCGCCCCAGCCCAATGCCTTTGCCACCGGGAGAAACCCCGCCAATTCGGCCGTGGCCGTCACAGAGGGCTTGCTGCAGCTTTTGAACCGTACCGAACTGGAAGGGGTGCTGGCCCACGAACTGGCCCACATTAAAAACAGGGACGTCCTGGTGGGCACCATTGCCGCGGCCTTTGCCGGAGCTATTACCATGCTGGCGAACATAATCCAGTGGGGCGCCATTTTAGGCATGGGACGCGACGATGAAGAGGGGGGTGCGGGTGCCCTGGGTGCCCTCCTGCTGGCCATCATCGCTCCCATTGCAGCGATGATTATTCAGATGGCAATTTCCCGTTCCCGGGAATATGGCGCCGATGAGACCGGTGCCCGCATTGCAGGGAACACGCAGGGGCTGGCCAGCGCCCTCCTGAAGCTGGAAAGTGCTGCCCACAGGATTCCCATGCAGGTGAATCCCGCGGCTTCCCATCTCTTTATCGTCAATCCCCTTTCCGGCCAGTCCGTAGCCAGGCTCTTCAGCACCCACCCACCCATCGCCGACAGGGTGGAGCGTTTGAAGAAAATGAGGGTCTAGCCCGGCAAAGCCTGGAAAGGCAAAACCGGAGTAATCATAACAATTCACTAAACCAGCAAAAGCAAGTCTCTTTCTTTAAGGGCTTGCTTTTTTTAAGTTTTTATGCCCATTTTTGTGCCTATAATTGATAGGGCAAATATGTGCTGTCTTTAAATAACGGAATTTTGGTTTGACTTAAATAATTTGCTTGGCATAGGTGCAATTATTTTTGTCTATACTTGAAAGAGGTTTTTTAGGATGTTGTGCTGACAAAGAGGCGCCTGGTAGCAGGGCGGCTTTAAGTCAATTAAAGGAAGAAATAATAACGCTGGGGGGGAATGCCGGTGGCCCAGACCATATCAATCGGCTCCACACAGCATATAGACCTGTTTAAGGCCAAACTTGGCCGTCAGCTGAAGCTGTGTGAAGGGGACGGGTTAAAGATTTATCTGGAAGAGAGCCCGGCCGGAAAATACACCTTTTTATTCTGCCGGATTGCTGATGATAAAGGCAAGCGTGCCGGGGAGGATGTCCAGAGCCTTTTCAAGTACTACCTGGCCGATGTCATATCTGATATCATCCTCAACCACTGGGAGGATCCCCTGCTCAAGGAAATCATCAGAGAAAACTACTATTATTTTGGAGAGGAAGAGAGAGACATCATCTTTCAATACGCTTTGCGTCACATTAACCGGGAGGGGAAAGACTCTCAGAATACAGTTTACTGGCTGGGGCGCAAAAACCGGATTATCCAAAAAATCCTGGATTACCTGGATGCCAACAATTGGATTAATATTGACGGGTTTATTCGTTTCAGGCTCAAAGACTACATCGGGGAACTGCGCGATGCCGCTGAAAAGGCTGTTGACGAGTTTCTGATGGAGAGGGAGTACCGGGAATTCATCCAGCTCCTGAAGTATTTTGTGGAAGTACAGGAGCCCCGTATGGATGTAGTACACGTGCTTGTTGCCGGTAGCCTTTTTAAACTCTTCGACGGCCGGATGCAGCCGGTTAAAAGCGAATACCTGGATGGGTTTATCGTGAACATGGTTGACAACGAGATAAACTACGAAGACCTCCTGATCAGCGCCTTGATAACCATTGCCCCTAAGCAGGTTACGCTGCACTATAAAAGCCGGGAAGGGCACTCGGTTACGCTGGATACGATTAAGAATGTGTTCGAGGGGAAGGTTAACGAGTGCATGGGCTGCATCCTCTGCCAGGAACCCCGGAATTGAAGGGTTATCTGGCTTTTTACTGGGAAACTGCCGGTTGCCCGGTGTTCCTTCGCAGGGTTCTTTTTTGATCGGCCAACGGGTCCGGGAGTAAGACAGTGCATAGTTCGGGGAATTATGGGATTAAGGTCGGGGGCGGCCAATAGGGTCCCGGGAGTAAGGCAGTGGTATGGAAGCTCAGGTACAGGGTATCAAGTTACGAGGAGATCATGGCGTACATACCGGGAAAAGTAAGGAAACCTGCTGCCTTTCCTGCGGGGAGGCTCTCAGGGCAGGCCATTCTTTTTACTTTTGTTGACAAAAAACTCTTTAGTCAATATAATACTTTAAGAAATTATTAAACAATATTGTTAAACAGGCGATGAAAAGGAAGAGTAGGTTCACACCGGTCCTTCCAGAGAAGGGCGCCCCGGCTGCAAGCGCCCCGGGACACAGGGGAGCCGAAAACCGCCTTGGAGCTGCCGGCCGAAATAAGAGTAGGCCGTGCCGGGTGCAGCCGTTAACTGCCTTTTGAGTGAGGGGGTTAATTACTCCCTAACCAGGGTGGAACCGCGGAATTATTCGTCCCTGACTGCTGTCAGGGGCGATTTGGTTTTTAAAGCCCGGTTTGCTTTAATTCTTATTAGTTGAATTATGCGAAATGATGTTCTTTAATTTGTTTTGCTTCTGATTTTTTCACTAATCTGCTTTTTCTGTTCAATTGATGAAAGGATGTGTTAATTGTGGCTGAGCATGATCTGATCAAAGTAACCCTACCCGATGGTTCGGTCAGAGAGTACCCGGCTGGTGTTTCGATGTTGGAAATCGCCAAAGACATAAGCCCCCGCCTGGCCCGGGAAGCCCTGGCAGCCAAAGTGGATGGCCGGCTGGTGAACCTGAGCGCGCCCCTGGACAGGGACGCCCGGGTTGAAATCCTGACCTTTGATGATGAAGAGGGCCGGCAGGTCTACCGCCACAGCACGGCCCACGTCATGGCCCAGGCGGTGCAGAGGCTTTTTCCGGGCACCGGACTGGCTATAGGGCCGGCCATCGCCGACGGGTTTTACTACGATTTTGACCCGAAGGAATCTTTTACTCCCGAAGACCTGGCCAAAATTGAAAAGGAAATGGAAGCGATCATCAAGGCCGACCTGCCCTTTGAGCGTTTTGAGCTCTCCCGGCCGGAGGCACTGGCCTTTTTCAGGGACGCCGGCCAGAAATACAAGGTGGAGCTGATCGAGGACCTGCCGCCGGACGTGCCCCTTTCCTGCTACCGCCAGGGGGAATTCGTGGACCTCTGCATGGGGCCCCACGTGCCCAGCACCGGCCGGCTGAAGTCGGTGAAACTGCTGAACCTGGCGGGCGCCTACTGGCGGGGCAATGAGAAGAATAAAATGCTGCAGCGGATTTACGGGACTTCCTTCCCCAAAAAATCCTTGCTGGATGAGTATCTTTTCCGGATTGAGGAGGCCAAGCGAAGGGACCACCGCAAGCTGGGGGCCGAGCTGGACCTTTTCAGCATCCGGGAAGAGGGGCCGGGGTTCCCCTTTTTCCACCCCAAGGGGATGGTCCTGCGCAACGAGCTGGAAAAATTCTGGCGGGAGGAGCATAAAAAGAGGGGTTACCAGGAGATCCGCACGCCGATGATCCTGAGCCGGCACCTCTGGGAACGCTCCGGCCACTGGGACCACTACCGGGAGAATATGTACTTTACGACCATCGACGAAGCTGATTTTGCGGTCAAGCCCATGAACTGCCCCGGCGCTATGCTGGTTTACAAAAGCAGGCCGCACAGCTACCGGGAACTGCCCATCCGCCTGGCCGAGCTGGGCCTGGTCCACCGGCACGAGCTTTCCGGAGTCCTGCACGGGCTGATGCGGGTACGCTGCTTTACCCAGGATGACGCCCACATTTTCATGCTTCCCTCCCAGGTGAAGGACGAGATCAGCGGGGTTATCGACCTGGTGAGCGACTTTTATAAAGTGTTCGGCTTTACCTACCACGTGGAGCTTTCTACCCGCCCGGAAAAGGCCATGGGGTCACTGGAAACCTGGGAGCTGGCCACCCGGGAGCTGAGGGAAGCCCTGGAGGCCAGGGGAATCGACTACAGGGTTAACGAGGGTGACGGCGCCTTTTACGGGCCGAAAATCGACTTCCATTTGAAGGATTCCCTGGGCCGCACCTGGCAATGTGGCACGATTCAGCTGGACTTTCAAATGCCTGAAGTATTTGATTTAACCTATATCGGCGAGGACGGCCAGAAACACCGGCCGGTCATGATTCACCGGGTGGTTTTCGGCAGTATCGAACGCTTCATCGGGATCCTCACCGAGCACTTTGCAGGGGCCTTCCCGGTCTGGCTGGCGCCCGTTCAGGTCCGGGTGCTGCCGATTACGGACCGCCACGTCGCTTACGCTCAAATGGTGGTGGACCGCCTGGACGAAAAGGGAATAAGGGTGGAGCTGGACGCCCGGAATGAGAAAATCAGTTACAAGATTCGCGAAGCCCAGGCCCAGAAAATTCCCTACATGCTTGTGGTGGGGGACAAGGAAGCGGAGCAGGAGGCCGTCGCCGTGCGCCACCGGTCCAAAGGCGATCTGGGTCCCATGCCGCTGAAGGGATTTGAAGAAAAGGTTTTGAAAGAGATCAGGGAGAAGGAAATATCATAAAGAAACTCGCGGGGGCATCCGGGAGCTTGGGGCACCGAAATATATGGTAAACTACATAATAAAGTTGAAAAGAATAGTTATGTAGCGTAATACATTATAAAATAACATTATAAAAGGGCTAACCCGTCGAAAGGCGGGGGCGCAAAGCCAACGGGCCTAAAGCGTGAAAGCCAGGTCGGCCGGGTTGCTGAAAGTAAGGCAACCCGGCTGTTTTTTGTAAAAAAGTAATTAGGGGATATGCGAAAAATAGGCGAGAAAAGAAAAAAAATGCTTTCATAAAGGGCTAACCCGTCGAAAGGCGGGGGCGCAAAGCCAACGGGCCTAAAGCGTAAAGCCAGGGCGGCCGGGTTGCTGAAAGTGGCAACCCGGCTGTATCTTTTAAAACACAATCAACTATAGATTTGAAGGGAGTGATATGTGAACAGGGGGATAAAACCAGCGGGAAACGTACATAGAGAATGGTTTCCAGCAAACAACTTGCAGTCAAATTCATGGATTAAATTAAAAAGAAAGGAATGATAGCAAATGAGAAAAACAAGCAATACCGCCAAAATCACAATACTGCTGTTGATGCTCTGCCTGATTTCCACCGCCATGGTCTCAGGCACCTTCGCCAAGTACACCAGTGAGTATGTAGGTGCGGACACAGCGTTGATCGCTAAGTGGGATGTAACAGTATCAGATGGAACAAATGAATTCTATGTTTATCCTAAAGAAGCAGAACTTGATTTGTTTAAACATGCATATGACACAAATATTCTGTCAACTGCCGGTGAAAGCAAAATAATCGCCCCCGGGGTTGGTGGTGAGTTTACCCTTAAGGTTGAAAATAAAGGGGACGTAGCGGCCAAGATGACTTTTGATGTTGGGTTGGGTGTAAATGGAATGACTGCTCCTATCGAATATAAGCTTAAAGACGTGGAAGGGCAAACATGGGGTGATTTAGTTGCACTTAAAGCAGCCCTGAATGAACTAGAAAAAATGAAAAATGTTGCCCCAGGAACTGGCTCCGCGGAACAAATAGTAGAGTGGAGATGGCCGTTTGAGCGGGGTAGTGACCCTTATGAAATTGCTCGTAACAACGAAGCGGATACCTACCTGGGTACCAATTCCGCCGCTGGAACTGATGAAGGTGCAGATGGACGCACAGAATACAAATTAATCATTACGGCTAAAGCAGAGCAGATTCAGCCTACCGAATAAACACTTCTGTCCAACCCCAAGAGAGCTCCGGCTCTCTTCCGGAGGGCGCAAAAGGCTTTTGTGCCCTCCGGAAGGCAGCCGGCAGGAGTTTTCTAAAAAGCCTTACAACTCTGCTGCGGAACCGGAGGATGACATGGAACAGCTTGGACCAAAGGAGAGTGCGGAGGGAAGGCGCAGGTACTTTATTCTTTCGGTGATTATAACTATTATTGCAATCTACGCCGCTGTGCCGACATACGGAATTATTCGCGACATCAACACTGGCCGGCATGTCTTTATCTTGAGTTCGAACCTGCCCGGCGCGCAAATGAACCGGCCCGTCCTGGGGTTTATTAACAGGATCTATGGTTTGTTTTCCCCGCAGCAGAAGATTCCCGTCCCTGTGGGGCGGCGGATTGATTTAGTGGGTCGGGTTGTCTACACCGATTACACACCCTATTCCGGAGGGATCATTGAGCTTCGCAGCTACCCGCGCTATACCCGGACAGACAGTGAGGGCTATTTTATGTTTATTGATGTCGAAGAAGGCGTCCATACCGTAAGCGTCCTGGACGGGGCCGGGAACGTGCTGGCAGAATGTGAAGTCGATATTCAATGGATGCCCGCAGACGGAGATTTGGTACTGGTCCGCCTGGCCGATGGAACCTACGTCTTTCAGGTGCCCGTGCAGGTCAATACGCTGGTAATTACCGTTTTTCTGCACAGGGGGGCGGACGGGAAGGTCACCTCCATTGACAGAATTGTACTGGGCTCCGTTACCGGAAGCACGATCCGGCCGGGTAGTCCTACCTATCCTGCCCATCCTGCGTACCCTGCAAACCCTGTGAACCCAGGCAATCCCGCATACCCCGGAGCTCCGCCTGTTGCCCCGGACACTCCGCCCGTTGCCCCGGACACTCCGCCCGTACCGCCTGGAAAGGGCGGGGGGGACGGTGAAGGCGTTGGAGCGGGTAACGGAGGCGGTGGCGGAAACGGAAATGGAGGAAGCATCCCTCCACCCTTTGATTTTGACGTTCTGGACACGGCGACGCGCACATCCTATGGTACAGGCAGCACGGCAAAGGTCAATATCTTCGGTTCCAGCAAGCGCATCGCTCCGGGTATGAGCGGAACCTACCAGTTCACGGTTGACAACACAGGCAACAGGTACCCGTCCCTTTATGATCTGGAGTTTATCGCGAGGGACACGCTTCCCGACCCGCTGGAGATTCCCATGCGTTTCCGCCTCAAAGCCGATGGTGTGTATGTTGCGGGAAACGAAACGACCTGGTGTGCGCCCTCCGGGCTCTACCAGGATGACGCGGTAGTGGCAGGGGGCAGGGATGTGGAATATACCCTGGAGTGGCACTGGCAGGAAGGACCCAACGATAATGACTTCGCCGCCTATGCCGGTAACCCCGACTATTCGTACACTTTGATGATCAAAGTTACAGCTCAAGCCATGTAAGGGGAGGCTATAAACCAATATGACTACCAGAGTGATAAGAAACATGGCGGGTTGGCTAAAATACTTGCCCCTGGGTTTTTTAGCACTGCTGATCCTGGTCAATTTCTATCTCGGTATCAATAAAGCGGTAACCCGTAATCCGGTACCAAAGTTTTTGGGTTTTTCACCCCTGATTGTTTTATCTGGCTCAATGGAGCCTGCCATTTACCCCGGTGATCTGGTCATTATCCGTGAACAGGCGGCGGACAAATACAGGCCCGGCGATGTGGTCACTTACTTGTCAGGCAGTAACGTCTTTACCCACCGTATAGTCAGCGAGGAAAACGGCCTATTTACCTTGAAGGGCGACAACAACAATATTGCTGACGAATCCTTGACAGCCGACAAGTTTGAGGGAAAAGTGATCCTTCGCATCCCCAAAATCGGTCTGGCCATAGTTTTTCTCAAAAAACCCCAGGGTATGGTGCTGCTGGGTGCATTGCTGATCTTGAGCGTCTACGGCGGGGACCTTTACCGGAGAAAACGGCGCAAAAGAACGCGAAAGAGTAAGTGATGGTCTATGGAGCTCAGAAGATTAATTGTGTTGCTTTTTCTTGCCGTGGTGATTACTTCAACCCTATTGTCCTCCACAATGGCAAGATACACTGACCAGTTTTCCGGCGGGGACAGGGCCTTAATTGCTGTCTGGAACATGGGCGCCAGGGGCGAAGACGACACCCCGGGTGAGTTTTACAATAAGGGTTTTACCTTCAACTTGTTTGACTCAAAGTCTGTCCAGCCCATGGACTACGGCGAAAAGTCCTTTACCTTCAGGGGCGGTGGTTCCGACGTGGCCATAGCCTACGATGTGGAAATGGACGTGGCGGACCTGCTGCAGCTGACAACTGAGGAGATTAAGGCGATCATAGCCGGGGAATCGGGCAAGGATGTTTTCGTGCCCTTTATTTTTAAAATCACCGCTAAATTGAACGAAGGAGCGACCGGCGAAGTTCCTACAATTTTCTCTCCCTACGATGAAACGTCCCCGTACTATGATACCGGCTGGTTCAGGCCAAAGGACATAGAGTTTGACGAAGAGGGCTATTTCAGTATTTTTGAAGGGACGCCGGTTTTTCCCCCGGGCAGTACCGACGAGGTTACCATCACCGTAGCCTGGCAGTGGAACACGTCCTTTTACATCAATGACACAAATATTCCGGCGGTGACGGAGCCCAATTACGTGGCTGCGGACCCTGCAACAGGAAGCGAAGGAGTCTACCCGCCCTACTACCAGGTAGCCTATGACCAGTATTACGGCAGCGGAGGCTTGCTGGAGCAGTATGAAGCTGCCCAGAATGCCCTGGTGCAGTACTTTGAAGTTCATGGAAGCCCGGAGGAAAACGGAAACTGGCCTCCCCACAGTGTACCCTGCCCCTTGTCGGATGCTGAACATCACGCGCATTATAACGCAATCATAGACCCGGTGGAGCAGCAGGCCTTTCTTAACACCCACGGAGGCCTAATGGATCCGGAGGCTGGCATAATCTGGACGGAACACGCCATTTTCTGCACAGCGGACCACTTTGCGGAATACAGCGTCCTGAAAGCGGCGGCTGATGAGGCTTTGCACGCCTGCCAGACCTCGCTATTGCAGGCTTACGACGATTACGACACCTTTGCCGTCGATGCCCTGGCCGCCAGGGAGGTGGCGACAGTTTTGTTCCGCATCAAGGGTGAGCAGGTGGCTCCCCGCTAAGAAACCGGTCAATGCTGGAGAGGTCGGTAAGATGAGATATAAACGATCTAGCAGGTACAAAAGAAAAACTGAATTAAAAAAGTTATACTACTGTTTTGTTTATTTATTAATTATGTCCTTTGTTATTACAGGTGTTTCCTTTTCACGCTTCAGCACGACCATAACCAATACGGGCGCTCAAAATGTCGACGACCCGGACCCGGGGCCGGTGATCCCCGGGATTGAGTTTTCAACCTGGGCTTTGGATTACGGGGCAACCATGGTTTCCCTGGCCGGCATGGTGCCGGGAGATGAAAAAACCATTAACATCTGGGTCAGCAACAAAGACAGCTCAGGGACGGTGAGCGGCTATAACCAGAACGTTACCCTGGAAGTGAAGACCACCGCTAACCTGCCCTTGCACTTTAAGCTAGAAAGAAACGGCAGCCCTGTCAGCCTCAGTCAACCGGACCCCTACCGGTATGTCAGCGAAATACAATCATTTAGGGCAGGAGTGGAAGAAACAAAGTCCTATACACTGACCATCTCCTGGCCGAAGGAAAGCAATCATCTCATGTACAGAAACGAGCTGGATTATATCGAACTAAGACTGAAAGCTGTACAGGCCTAACAAAAGGCGGGTAAGTCCTATGCGCTATAAGAGATGGAACCAGGCAAAAATACAGCGAAAAAAAGACAAAAATTTATTGTTATGATGGTCATAGCCGCTTTCTTTATTGTGCCCTTTTACTACTTTTACCCCGGTATCTTTACTTTTGCCGGCTATGCTTATACAAAACTTGTGAAATCCTATATCGCCACTGCTGAAGGTGACTTTTATTTCACCAGTGACCTTTTGTCAGACGCAGCGGAGGTTCCTGTGTACCAGATAAGCCATGATTGGGCAACAGGGGCAATCATTAACTTTGAGCTCAGGAATTATGAAAACCAGATCAATGTTTCCGAACGACCTGTTACCTACAAGGTTTGGGCTCAACCGGCGGGCAGCAGCGCCAGCGGGACCATTGTGCCCCTTGGTACGGTGGGACAGAGACGGCACATCAGCCTCACCGTGCCCGCGCCTGACAATCCCGCCGCGCCTCTGGAAGTGCTGGTGACCGCCGTTTCCTCCCGCCCCTATGCCAAAACGCTGCAGGGCAGGTTTGTCATCCTGCCGGCTATTTCCTGTAGTGTGGCGGATAACAGCGGCTCGCCCGTGGCTACCCTGACCATCACGCTGTCCCAGGCGGAGCAGCCGGCCCGGAATGTCACCATTACCTGGCAGGAAGGCGCCGTGCCGGACATGACCAGCCCTCTGGTGCTCAACGCCGC